>Ga0209755_10002073_pt1 | contig 28537 bp, 19 predicted proteins | sample TergutCo191P1_FD_187301 | JGI IMG/M metagenome (GOLD analysis project Ga0209755, IMG submission 187301) | Cornitermes sp. P1 segment gut microbial communities from Petit-Saut dam, French Guiana - Co191P1 (SPAdes) (version 2) | ecosystem: Host-associated > Arthropoda: Insects > Digestive system...
TGAAAAACGATATGTTGCAGTGAATACCAACGAAATCGCAAAACAAGCGGGTGTATCTGTTGGGACATTATATTCATACTTTAAGGATAAACGAGAGATATTCCTATATATAATGGAAGATTGCAATGCGGATTTCCGCGCTATATGCGAAAAAAATCGTACAGCATTTGACGCTAATGATGACCCCCGTATAACGCTTATGCGTTTCCTTGATACGATGATGAGCGCATTGAGTGTTTATGGGAGCTTATTCCACGAATACCATACCCATGTAGCCAATTCTGTGGAAGAAAAGCGAGCGTTTTTTGCAGGACAGAATCAAATTATGTTTGAAATCTTGATGGGTTTGCTTGATTCATGGAGCGACAAATTACGGGTTGCGAATAAACAAGTGGCTACTCTCATGGTTTTAGAGTGGGCGTTCACCATTGTGGACTTAATTGCCGAAAAGCGTCACCCTGTGCCCCCCGAAGTGCTGAAACATGAATTGTTGGATACAGTGTGCCGCTACTTATTTCATTAAAATTGGAGGTTATTTCTATGCTTACAATGAATCAAGCGGGTGCTTTAATCAATTCGGCCACACTGTTAATCATTTTTAGTTTTGTATTCTGTGTAATTCACATGGTTATGAGCCATATTTTTAAGATTAGAGCGATTAAACAGGGGGGTGCCGAATCTGAAAAATTCCTTGTTCTGCGTAAACAGCTAATAACAGGATTGGGCATACTTCTTGCCTGTTTTTTAGTGGCTTTAATGTTTACAAACTTTCTTCAAAATTGGAACTCTTCGGGTGGTTCTGGCATTCTCATAAGTGAACATCCGCACGGCAGAAGAAACATCATTAACGAAGTGATTAACGCTGTGAGGTTGCTTGTAATATTCTCTTTCGTTGGGGTTGGGATTAGGATGGTTCTCAAGTACCACGAACAGGCTACAAGATTGAAAAACAGGCAAAATTAGTATGCCATAAGGGAGCGTTGATGAATATGAATAGACAGCTATATATTGACAATCTTAGGCTACTGGTAATCATACTGGTTGTTTTGCAACATATAGCCGTTACTTATAGCGGGTTCGGCGGTTGGTACTATATAGAACCCGGTGAGATTGGCATTGTTCAGACGATTATTTTTGGGTTTCACCAAGCGTTTACGCAAGGCTATTTCATGGGGCTTTTGTTTTTGATTGCGGGGTATTTTACGCCCCACTCCCATGATAAAAAAGGGGCTGCGCTATTCATCAAAGACAAGCTCGTCCGCCTTGGTGTACCCGTACTTATATATGTGATTGCGATTGGCCCATTTCTAAATTTTGTTATAATGGGTCGCCGCTTTGGTGAATATGGATTTACTGTGGGCGGTGACGGCAGTTTGTTAGCTTCTTATGCGGCATATTTCCGTGGGTTTTATTTCATCGGCGGCACCGGGCCGTTGTGGTTTGCCCTTGCGCTGTTGATTTTCTCAATGCTTTACGCCGTGCTGAGAAAATGCGTTGCTCAAAAAACTTTAGCAAGCAACAGGAGTTTTCCAAAATTCCCAAGCATACTGGCACTTATCCTACTGATTAGCATATGCGCCTTTTTGATTAGGCTTGTTCAGCCTATCGGCACAGCTATATTCAATATGCAGTTGGGCTATTTTTCGCAGTATGTAATCCTGTTCATCGTTGGGATATACTGCAAGCGCAGTGGTTGGTTAGAAAAACTCGACTACAAGGCGGGGAGGGCTTGGTTGATTTGGGGCATATCACTTGGCTTTGTTTTGTTTGCTGTCATTATGATTTCCGGCGGGGCATTGGACGATAGGCTTTACCTTTTTGATGGCGGACTTACTTGGCAAAGTGCCGCATATGCAGTATGGGAATCCTTTGTTGCAGTAGCTATGGTTATCGGTCTAATTGCTCTGTTCAAAGAAAAGTTTAACAAGCAAAGTAAGTTTATAGAGCGATTATCGAGAAATGCTTTCTCGGTTTTTGTATTCCATTCGGTGATTATTGTATCACTTTCATTGCTCTTTGCGCCTGTGAATTTAATCCCTATCGTAAAATTCGTTATGGTCGCAATAATCGGCATACCACTCTGCTTTTTGGTTACTGATTTAACAATTCAACGAATACCACTTTTAAGAAAATTATTTGCATAAAATGAAACCGACAAGGGGTTTTTGTTCGCCCCTTGTCAGTTTTTTTACAGCTATAAAACCATAGTATGCTATCTACAAAGGGTGTAAATAACGCATATTGAATCCATCGTCACAGTAGTTCAAAGATTGTGTTAAAATAGCTTAACTGCCTGAACAGTCAAAAACAAAATGCGCACTTATGTACCGAAGCAAGTACGGTACGTGCGAAATTTATACTGTATACCAAAAAGGACGGAATGTATGAATAAATTAAAGTACACTGTAACGGAAAAGAGCAATAAACTACAAGGGCAAATTATTAAGTGTGCGAAAAAACAGCATGAACTCTATGCTAAACAAGGAAAGAAGCGGATAGTAGACGGCAAAACGATAGAACAAATGTGGCATGATGTTCGTATTCGTTTTGTTTATGCAACAATTGCCATGGAAAATAGCGAACTAACACCTGCGCAAATATCGGATATAGTTGATGGTGCATATTCGGAACTTGCGCCAAAAATTATTCTTGCGGTTAAAAATGCGTATGAAGCCTACAGTCAGCTATACCATGACCACTTTCACAATACAGCACACACAGTTGCGTATAGCGTGCCGGCAATGCAAAATATCCATGGTGTGCTTATGGCCGGGCTGTCAAAAGAAGCAGGGTGCTTTGCTTCCAACGACCCGCATGGAAGATTGTATAGGGATTTTGAGTGCGTAGTTGAATGGGTAAAGGATTCAGAAGAAAATATGCTCATCAAAGCATGTGTACTTCATTATGAGATTATCGCAATGAAACCCTTCAGCGAGGGCAATGAACATGTTGCCAGAATATGGCACATGTTTTTACTCAATCAAAAAAATGGCGTATATGTATCGAATAGAATACCGATGATGAACGTTATATATGAACGCCGACAAGAATATACCGATATTTTAGCGATTGCCGACAAAGCTGTTGGTCGTACAAAATTTATTGAATTTGTATTGCAAGCACTATTAGATGCCTTGGAAAAATACGAAAAAGACCCTTCGCTTTTGTAGGAAATAAACATTAGTAGCGTTATTTCAACCCTTCACAGCACACATCGTACCATGTGTTCGTGTCGGTTGCGCCCTGTTCGGCTCGTCACGCATGAGGGCTTCCACACTTCGTCGTATGGCTTCCATGTTGGGGATTTCTTCTTTCAGCGAGTAGTATTCATCACACAGGGCGTAACGCTTGGCGGCGAGTTCCTTTTGCTCCTTCTGCCAGTCCTTAATCGGCAATTCTTTTCTGCCGTTCATTACCCCTGCGAAATACGTTTGCGCCGCTTCGTAGGCATCTATGGCATCAGCGTATTATTGACTATAGACGTTTCCGGGAAGCTTAGCCAATCTTGAGCCATGAGTTACCCTCCGCAGAGCTTGTCAGCATTCTTATTGTTTTGGACCTAGGGGCCGGGGCCCAAAGTAAATGCTGTTGCCCTGTGCCGCATCGCGCTTAAAAGGTGCTGTCATGGGCGGCGATGCGGTCCGTTTCAGGGCAGAATCTCTTTATTTTAAATATCTGTCTACAACTTGCTGGCGGTAATCCTTTGACAGCGACGAGAAAAACGCCGAATATCCCGTCACGCGGATGACCAAGTCGGGAAATGCGTCGGGGTTCTCGTGGGCGGCAAGGATTTGCTCCGGGGTGACGCAGTTGAGGTTTATGCGGGTGCCGCCCATTTGATTGTGAGTGTGAACCAAAGCGACAAGGGCGTCGATACCGCCCGCGCCGCGTATCATGTTGGTGTCAACGTCAAGGTGAAGGGGTGCGGAATTACCCATGCCCGGCTGCGCCAAAGCGACTGCCGTGGCCTTCAGCGACGGCGAAAAGCTAATTACTCCCGAGGCAAATCCCGGGTCGGGCTCGTTGGAATGGGAAATGGGGTCGGAGTCGAAGCGTCCGTTTGGTGTAGCGGGCAAATTTTTGGCATATTCATAAATTTCGCCGTGGGAGAACATCCCCGGCACAACACGGATGCGATGCTTGGGCGTGGGGTTTTCGTTTACAAGACGCACGAATTCGTCGCGGATGCGCAATGCCCAGGGCAGTGACTTGGATTCCGGATGGCCGAAGCGAGGGATGTTTTTTAACATAAGCCGGATATTCTCCGCGTCCTTGAAGTTGTTTTTTACGGTGCTATACATTTCGTCCCATGTTAGTTTTTTCTCATCCACCACACGGACTTCTATTGCGGCGAAGGAATCCGCAACCGTAGCCAGCGCGATGCCGTCCACGTTTAAATTCAAAATATCCACGCCGCCGCTGGCGCAGTTTACGCCGCGCTCGATGGGCCCGTGGCAGAATAAATTTAAAACCAGCTCCGGCGTGTTGCGCGATACGACTTCATAGTGCCAGTCGTATCCCTCCGCTATGCACTCCACGGCCGCTTGCAGATGCTTGGAAAAATTAGCCCATAGCTTATCCAAATCAGGCGCGCCCGCAGCCATGGTATCGTTGAGAGCGTGAACGAAGCAAAAGCCCATGTTAAGCCGGGTTACGTCCTGCAAGGGATATTCGATGCCGGGCAAAGCGACCCAATTACAGCCCACATTTGCGCGCATCCGCGCCAATTCGATGGGATGACCCTGCTTGACATAACCCTCCTCAATGCCCTTGGCCAGCGAGAAGCATACCCCCGTGCCCTTTTCCATAATGTGCTCCAAGGCCCGGCGCAGAAGCTTGTCGTCGCTGCCCTCGAACACGCGCAAGGCCAAATTATGCGGGATAGCCAGCTCATGGGCGGCCTGCAAAATCAGGTACGACACGGGGCTGGTAAGCTCCTTTGTGCCGTCGGGGGACTGCCCGCCCACTTGGGAATAATGGGTATCGTTATAAAGGAAGCTGGCCAGCATCCAGATGGCTTCCTCGTCGGTTAAAATCCCCGCTTTTTTGTCCGCCTCGTAGTATGGGCGAATCAGCTCGTCAAGCTGCTGCAACGCGCCGCCCCCAAAATATGTGCGGTCGGCACTTTGGAAAATCGCCAGGAATTGAATGGCTGCCCGGAAGGTTTTTGGCGGGCCTGATATCAGTCCGGAAAGTGTTTCGGCAATTTTTGCATAATTTTCCTTTTCCCAAGGGTCGGCGGTTTCCTTTGCAAGTTGGGAAGCATAATGCATATGATTTTCCGTATAAGCCAAAATTCCTTCCATTACGGCAGCTTCCCCGGCGTAGAAATCCTCTCCGGCGGGGGCGTTTTTTTTCTGATAATAACGGACTTTTTCCAGCAGGCCGGGATAACCCAGCCGCAGGCCGATTTCCATGTCGGGGCCGAGGTGGTTCATGCCACCGATTCCGGGATACAGGCCGTATTTTTCGTGGGTGGGGTGCAAGTGCGCGGGCACGTCCTCCGGCCGCAGTCCGATATTCACAAAATCACGGTTGAAGAACCCCGCCCATGCCCCGGCCAGCGCGCTCGATGGATGAATATACACGGGCATTTCATTAAAAAACCGCTTCAGGTTCTCGCCGATGCAACGCGCCCCAAACATTATGTCATAACCGGCCGGATACTCCGGCTCAAACTTAAAATCGTCGAAGCAGATAAATCCGTGGTCGTCCGTATTATATTTGCCGCCGAATCTTTCTACTTTCTTGCGGTTTTCGATTACCTTTGTGTCATGCATCGCCTTTATTCTGGCGGCTACTTCCTCGGAAAGCTTAACAGATTCCATAATTCCTCCATCTCCTTTTTTGTTGGTGGCTTAAAGGCCGGCACTTCTTTGCCGGATAAATTATACAGCTCGTTTTTACCCTCACCCAATCTATGATAGGCCAAAAGCTCAACATCCGCCGCGCCTATATCGCGCAATTTTTCAAAAATAAGCGGAAGCTCGTCCCAATTCGCGCCGGGCACGCAGGGGATGCGCACCTGTACACGAAATCCGTCCCGCAACAATTTTTCTAAATTCTCCCATATTAAAACCCCGTCAACCCCCACTAGCTTTTTGTGCACCTCGGGAGACAGGGCCTTTATATCGTACAAAAACATATTTGGATTCACGCGGGTCAGCCACTCGTAGGGCACATGCCCGGCGGTGTCAACCGCTGTGTGAATACCCTTTTCGCTACAGATTTTGACCATTTCCTCCAGAAAATCCGCCTGCAACATGCACTCCCCTCCGGAAAAGGTTACTCCGCCGCCGCTGTTTTTCAGATACGGCAGGTCAATTTCTAGCAAGCGAAAAAGCCCGTCGGGGGTAAACTCCCGGCAGGTTTTAATCCGTGCTTGAGCATAGCATTCCCCTCCGGCTCCGCAGGCCCCGCACCCTATGCATTTTTCCTGTATAAAAGCCTCGGGCGCGTCGGGCAACCGGGATTCGGGATTGTGGCACCAGGCGCAGCTCAAATTACAGCCCTGAAAAAACACAACCGTCCGAATCCCCGGCCCGTCCGTAGTCGAAAACGACTGAATATTAAAAATTTTTGCAACTGCCACGCCGACTCTACCCCTTTACCCCTGCGGAAGCGATACCCTGAATAATATACTTCTGCAAAAACAGGAAAATAAAGAACGGCGGCAGAATGGCCACGGCGGACATCGCAAAAATGCGCGGATAATCCCTGTCGCCAAATTGCTGCAAGGCGGCCACAAGCTGCCCCATCCAGGCCGGCAAGGTAGACCTCTGAATATCGTTAATATAAAGGAAGGGAATTAGCCAGTCGTTCCAAACGCCCAAGGCCACGTTTACGGCGATAACCGCAATCATGGGCATTTGCATGGGCACAATTATTGTAAAAAGCGTACGCCAGAATCCGCAGCCGTCCAGCTCGGCGGCCTCTTCAAAGTCCCGCGGCAAAGACTTCATGGACTGCATAAACAAAAACACCCAAATCAGAAAGCCCCAGCCCAGGGGAAGATAAATCGCCAGCGAATTGTTAATCAAGCCGCGTCCGCCCATGCCCATCCAGTTGTTGCCGCCCACGAAGGGAATATGCGCCATCATTACAAAGGCCGGTATCAGCGTCAACACCGAAGGAATCATCTGGGTGGCTAAAATAGTCACCAGGAAGAAGTTCTTCCCCCTAAAACGGTAACGCGCCAGCACATATCCCATCAAAATTGCCATCAGGCTGACAACGATTGTGTACCAAGCGGTTCTTGTAAAGGTGTTAATCAGCGGACGAAGCCCCGCCGGAGTAAACATAAACAAAAGGTTGCCAAATTGCGGCACCTCCGGCACGGGGAACAACGCGCCCGCATGGCCGAATTCGGCAGAGGTATTCATCCCCGCCAGCAAAGTGAAGATGAAGGGATACAGCATAATAAACGCCAGCACGCTAAGCACGATGTACCATATGCTGCGCGTCACGATTTTCACAGCCTTATTGCCGACATTGGTGCTGTCTTTATGCATTTTCCTTCTCCTCTCTGCGGCGCATGTGATAGAAGTACAGCACGGCAAAGAACATGGTTACGATGCCCAAAATGGTTCCGGCTGCGCCGGCCATTCCCAGGTTAAACGTAACCGCGCCATAGCGGTAAATGCGGAACATCAGCACGTCCGTGCGCCCAAAGGGGTTGCCCGCGGTAAGGAACAAAATAATGTCAAACATCTGCATCGCGCCGATAATTCCCGTAAGGATAATAAACGCCGCCACAAAACGCAGCCCCGGCAAGGTAATATAACGAACCCTTTGCCTAAAATTCGCGCCGTCAACCTTTGCGGCCTCGTAAAGTGAGGGGTCAATTCCCTGCAAGCCGCCCAGCCATATAATAGAAGCCGGACCGATTGCCCTCCAGACAAAATACACCACAATCCAGAAAACCATCCAAAACTGACTGTGGTGCCAAATTATCGGGTCCATGTCAACGGAGGTTAAGAAGCGGTTAAACCCGCCGCCAAAGGGAGCCAGCAGCGATACAAAAACCGCCGTCGTGACAGAAACCGCCGCCACCGCCGGCACATAAAAGCTCGCACGGAAGAAGCCTCTTCCACGCGCATTGGTATTCAGCGCGAGAGCCACCGCAAAGGACAGCACAGTATTAACGCCCAGGCACAGCGCACCAATCCAAACCTGCCGCCAAAGCAGAGGCAAATACACACCCGAATAAAAAAACCTGTGATAATTGCGCAGCCCCACCCATGTCGGCGGGCTGAGGGCGTTGTACTCCGCAAAGCCCAGCAAAACCCCTAAAATCAGTGGGAGCAAATTCCAAAAAGCAATGTAGACAAAGAACGGAATAAGTATTAAATACGCAATTTTGGCTTCACGCCAACCACGAGTACGAATTTTTAAAGCTTTAGATTTCACGATATCACCTGCTACTAAAAAGATTAATATTCAAAAATACCGCGCGATGCGCGGAATTTTTGGGATTTTAAGGACGTCTGCAAGAGGTCCTTTGTTAAAGTTTTTGAGAGGAGTTCGGGGGAGAGGCTTTTTCAGAAAGTCTCTCCCCCGAGGTTTTGTCATTTAATTAATTCAAAAGCATGTTAACCTGACGCAGCGCATCATCGGTGATAGTGGGAATCGGGTCGTTGGTCATGGTGGTTCTGGCCAAGACTTGGTTGTTAATCAAATCCCAAATATCTGCGGAATTGCGCGGGAAGGATACGAGACCGGAGAATCCGCCTTCATAGAACGCGCCCATGGCAACGGTGAGAGCTTCGCTGTGACCGAACAAATCGGTGCGGGCGTGAAGCGCGCGAACCGGTGAAGCACGGTTATTGCGGAAGGATTCCGCGGAAACTTCCGGGCGAAGGGTAACGCGAATCAGGTCGAAGCTGATGTCGGGATGCGGTGCGCCGCGCGGCACACCAAAGAAGGTTACGCCAACAAAGCAGTTACCGTATTGTCCGCCGGTGGGAAGTGGCAACGGAGCAACGCCCCAGTTCATATCATTGCGCTCTGCGCCGCCAACCTGCCATGTTCCGTTTACAACAAAAGCGATGATTTGGTCTTGCTCAAAGGCATCCCACAGGGGGCCTTCGTCGGCAGAGTTGCCGAGTCCCGGGGGAAGGAATTGGTCCATGTAGCGAATGAATTCCAGTGATTGGTGAAGGCGCGGGTCGTCAAGCATAACCCGGCCGTCTTGGAAGAAGTCAACGCCAAGCTGACGGAAGAACGGTGTAGCGCGAAGCGCGCCACCGGCGTGGGGGAATGACGGAACGCCGCCGCCCCATGCACCGGGCACGGTTTCGGTAATCACGCGGGATTGATGTCTCCATTCATCCCAAGTGGCCGGCGGGTTGGAGAATCCAGCCGCCTCAAGAATGTCGCGGTTATAGAACAGCATAAACACGGAGCCGCCGCCGCCGATTACAGCCACGGGAACGCCGTTGTTGTCATGCAGAAGTGCCGAGGGCACAACGGAATCAACAATGTCTTGGGGAAGCGGATACAAAATTCCTTCCGCAGCGTATACGGGCATGAATACCTCTCCGCCGACGATGTGGGGAACGTCGCCCGCCGCAATCCGGGTTCTCTGCGCGGTGTCAAGGGTTTCCGCCCAGCCCCAATCCACAAAGTTTACCTCAATGCCGGGAATTGCCTCAATGGCTCTGCGCACCGCATAGTCAAAGGCGGGGCCGTCCGCCTGGTTAAGGGGGCCGTATCTCTCTGTGTAAACTTCCATTTGCGTGTCGGTTAAGCCCAGAAGCTGAATGTCCATTCTGATAATGCCGTCGTCTGCGGCCCCTCCGTTGTCATCTCTTCCGCACCCGGTAAAGGCCGCCAATGCCATCGTCAGAATTAGTGCCAGTAGCAAAATACCAAACTTTCTGTTCATGCTAATACCTCCTAAAAATTTTTAATTTTCTTCGATTGCCGCCTTTTGTGTATTAACCTTACGAATCGCTTCGTAGGTTTGCATAGAAAATTTCGGTTCTCTTTCGTAGGTATACAGCCCGTTTTTCTCCTGCTCTATATCATAGAGCTGGGTATAACAGAATGCACATATTCCTTCCGAAGACAGCAGCGCGTCGGTTAATCCAACATACCGTGCCGCGAACTCGTCTTCGGATTGTGGACTTTCGCCATATCCCCAGCCATCCTCGTTTTTGGTCCAAGACCCCTGCTTGCTCCAAAATGTCCCGCCGTACTCGCTTACAAAATAGGGCTGGCCGTCATGCTTTTGTCTTTCAGGATAGGTTTCGTGAATTTCGCCCTTTTTAAGGAACTTGTATTTTTTCGCGAAGCTTTCCACATCCTGGTCGTAGTCGTGTACATCGTAGATGTCTGTGTCCGTATGGAAGTTGCCGCTGGTGTCGATTACGGGGCGGGTGGGGTCGGCGGCCTTGGTGGCCAAATACGTCAGGCGAAGGGTTTCGTCGTATTGCTTTTTGCCCTCTAGGTCCCATGTTTCGTTGAAGGGGCACCAGCCCACTATGGACGGATGATTAAAGTCTCGCTCAATGATTTCAAGCCATTCCGGCAGAAAATAGTGCAAGGATTCCGGAACAGTATGGTCAAGCCCCCAGTTTGCGTGTTCCCCCCATACAAGATAGCCCATTTTGTCGGCGTGGTACAGAAATCGCTCCTCAAAAACCTTTTCGTGCAGGCGCGCACCGTTAAAGCCCAGCTGCATTGACAGCTTGATATCATTTATCAAAGCTTCGTCTGACGGGGCGGTGTAGATGCCGTCGGGATAGAACCCTTGGTCCAGCACAAGGCGTTGGTACACAGGGCGGTTGTTTAAGTATATTGCGCCGTTTTTCAGATATACACAACGAAGGCCAAAATACCCCGTTACCGCGTCAACCTCTTTCCCTGCGGACTCAAGCTTAATGGTTAGGTCGTAAAGATTTCCCACTCCCACATCCCACGGAAAAGACTCCGAAAGGGTAAGCCGCAGGGAGGACGTATCGCCGTTGATTTTTACATTCGCGGCGGCCATTTCGCGCCCTTCAAAGGAGGCTGTGACGGCAAGATTCATGCCCGATGTACTACCTTTAAGCTTTACCGTGATATCGGCGGCGACGTTGGCTAAGTCGGGGATTACCTTGTAGCTGACGATGCGGGTTTGCGGCACAAATTCCAGCCATACGGTTTGCCAGATTCCGGTAGTGCGGGTATAGTCGCAACGCGCCGAATGGTATGTCGGGCACTGCTTGCCCCGGGGCTGTTTTCCGCTGCGCACATCGTCCGCCGCATAGACGATTAGACTGTTTTCACCCTCTGATACATAGGGCGTGATGTCGAAATAAAACGACGAATATCCGCCCCTGTGGGTTCCGGCCTTGTGGCCGTTTACATATATAATGCACTCGTAATCCACCGCACCGAAATGCAGAAGAACATCGCTTTGTAAGTTTTTTACGGAAAACGATTTCCTATACCAGCACGCAGGGATGAAATCGGTAAAGCCGATGCCTGACAGCTTGCTTTCGGGACAGAAGGGCACCAGGATTTTCTTGGTGAACTCGCCGTTTTTGTAAAACTCGCGGTCTAGGCCGCTTTTGGAAAAGTCGAATTCAAAATCCCACCAGCCATTCAGGTTCTGCCATTCATCGCGTTTCATTTGAGGCCGTGGATACTCAACCCGGGGAATTTTCACTATAAGCACTACCTCTCCCTACACTGCGCTTTGCATTATTAACCAATAACTCGCCTATGTCAATAAGATTTATGGTTAAATAATATTAAATTTGTTCTCTTTTTTCGCTCCCACAGACAATATATATGCATATTGGCAGAAATTTAACTGATTTATTGTGACAATTGACATATTGTCTTGCCCTGTAATACTTCTGTAACTTAGGCATTATTGCAGTACAAGGTCAATTGCATTAAAATAGAACAATAAGTCAAAAAGGAGCGCGGACAATGCCTAACATTGACATTCTGGGGGTGTCCCATCGCAAGCATGAGTATGATAATTATTCATGTCTGCGCGAAAACGGCCAGCCTGCTCACAATTTATTGCACTTTCCCACCCCCGTAATTGTGGTTTCCGATGGTGTGGAAGCCGTAACCGAAGCCAATGCGTGCATTCTATACACTCCGGGGCACAGGCAGGAGTACAAATGCCTAAACGGACTGCTGATAAATGACTATCTGACCTTCACCACAGACGACCATGATTTTCCGTCAAGGTTTAATTTGCCTGAAAATGAAGTTTTTTATGTGCGAAACGGTGAAGAAATTACAAAGCGGCTGGAATGGATTGCCTGGGCCGTAGCCGACAAAACCGAACCTCACGGTGACGACATAGTTGAAGCCATTATAGAACTCTTCTCCACATTATCTATCTTATGGCTTGTCAATAATCCCGGCGCGAAACGCCAGTTTGAAACAAAGCAGCGGTTCATCACCCTTCGAAACGAGATGCGCAAAAACCCCGGCAACTGGACCGTAGACAAAATGTCTCGGCAGGTGTGGCTTACACGCAGCCGCTTTTCTGTATTGTACAGCGATTTTTTTGGCATTTCCCCCAATGCCGATTTGATGAACATGAAAATAGCGCGTGCTAAAATTTTACTTGAAACCACAGACGAGTCCGTGGCAGACATTTCACGCGCCTGCGGATACGACAGCGCGGAGTATTTTATCAGACTATTTAACCGCCGTATGGGGAAGAACCCAATACAGTACAGGAAATCGTGCAAAAACGTAACGTGGACGCCTCAAAATTAACACTTTCGAAATAACTGATTAATAAATATGTAAATTATGCTTGATGAATTGTTGCCAACATGTTACATTAGACATACGATACATATAGACGATTGGGGGTGTATGATGCGCTTTTGGAAGCCGGCACAGGCGTCGCGGCCTGCTGTAAAAAAAGTCAGTCAGATGATTGACAGCCGTTCTCATAAGCAAAAAAAATATATCTCCTTAATGCTGGTTCCTTCCTACAGCGCGGGCAAGGTCCGGAGCCTGAGGGTGCCGCAAGCCGTGTTTTACGGTGTGATTGCTGCGGTTTTGGCTATTGGGCTGACCGTGGCGGGAATGTATTTGCGCAGCAATTATTTCGCCCAGGCGGTGAGTCATATCAGCGATGAGCTCAGTGAGACCCGGGATGCTTTCAGCGAGTTTCAGACGGCCTCCGCACTGGCGGAGGGTGAGCTTTTGGACGCGGCGGCGGAATTGTACGAGCAATTAAATGAAGAAAATATGCTGGCCTGGTTGGAAATGCAACGGCAGCAACGTCGGCAGCAATATGATTTAGGGGATATTTGGGAGCATATCAACACCCTTGAGGGTTTGGTTTACGAGCTTGACAGGCAACGGTGCCATGCCCTGGCATTTTTCAGAACCAGAAGCATTATCCCTGCTGTGGCGGAAATCTTGCCGGAACTTGAGGCAGCGCAGGCATATCTGCTTGAGCTTCGCCCCGACACAAATGATTACGCGCCGGGGATTAGGCTTTTGGGCACGGGCGTCCCGGCGGGATTTTCTCAGGAGTATTTGATTGACCGCATTTTTGCTTTAAGCGACGAGTTATATTTACAGAGGTTGATGCTGGAAAGCCTGGAGAGCTATCGTCAGCAAGTGAATATTTATTTGCACAATTTTCCGACGCTTATGCCCATTGAGGGCGGGATTGTTACCTCCGGCTTTGGTTTTCGTACCGACCCCATTGAAGGGGACATCCGGCAGCACTTGGGTGTGGATATTCCCGCGCCAATGGGTACGCCCATTATGGCCGGGGGCGGCGGTACGGTTATTTTTTCCGGCTGGCGGACGGGCTTTGGCAACACTGTTTTCATTGACCATGGGCTGGGAATAGTTACGCTGTACGCCCACAACACGCTTAACCTGGTTTATGTCGGGCAGCGGGTGGAGCGCGGTCAGGTTATTGCCTATGTGGGCAGCACCGGGCGTAGCCTCAGCCCCCATTTGCACTATGAGGTACATGTAAACGGTCGACCTGTGAACCCGGTGGCCTTTTTATTGGAAGGTAATTAAAGGGGACTTTTTTAATATGCGGCTAAGAACAGTTTTTAGTATCGCGGGGATTTTTGCCGTGGTTGCGATTGCGGTATTCGGGGTTTATTTTTTTTATTTCAGGAATGATTCCCGGGGCGATATGGGCCACGCGGCTTTGGCCGCATCTGTCGCGCCCGAGCCGATTTCTCCGGTAGCACCCGTACCTTTGCCGAGGAACGGAGATATTTCGAATGCCGCGGCGGCTTCTTCCGACGAAGAGACGGAATCCACCCCGGAACCCGAACCCACCCCGGAGCCTACTCCCGAGCCCACCCCGGCTCCATGGGAGATTTTTTCGCCCTACGCAACCCCCGAAACAGACCCGGCAAATGTCCGGGGCTTTAGCTTTACCTCGCGGATAAACGGGGCCTTGTATCCCGTTCATTTCGGGATGCCGGATACATACGCGGCGGTGGCGGGGATTACGACCTTTCGCGGGAACAATTTCCGCAACACCGCCACCTGGGGAACGGTTGAAGTTTCCGAAAGGCGGCTGGTTCAAAGATACAGCTTTAACATCGGAAGCCTAGGACGCTGGACGGGGGTTGGCTGGACGGGCCAGCCCGCCATTGTGCAATGGGATTTTGAAATTCAGCAGCTAATGAATATTTTCCCCGGGTTTCGGGACAACCCCGAGCTGGTAGAGGTAATTTACGGCGCGCTGGACGGAAATGTGTACTTTTTTTGTTTGCAAACAGGGGAGCCAACCCGGAATAACATTCGTGTGGGAGTGCCCATCAAGGGTGGAATTACCATTGACCCGCGGGGATATCCCATATTATATGTAGGGCAGGGCGACCAAGCGGGAAATCGTTTTGGGTACTATATATTTTCTTTGCTGGACGGCCGCGAGATATACTTTATCAACGGACTGTACGCCGCCGCACCCCGACGCTGGGGTGCCTTTGACAGCAATCCGCTCTTTGATTCGGCAAATGACAGAATGATTTTGGGCGGAGAAAACGGCGTTCTTCACAGCATTTTGCTAAACACTCACTTCGACCGCGCCGAGCCCAGCATTTCCATCAGCCCCGAGATTTCGCGGTATTGGCACAACACCGGGCGGCGGCTGGGAATTGAAAATTCACCCTCCGCTTTGGGGCATTATTTATTTTTTGCCGACAACAGCGGCACGATTCAATGTTTGGACTTGCGAACCCTTGAGCCCGTTTGGGTGTTTAATGCCGGCGACGATACCGACAGCACCATGGTGTTGGAATGGCGTGAGGATACGCAGAATTTGTACATTTACACCGCCACTCAGGTTGATTTGCAGGGGCCGGGGGGAAGCTCCTTTATCCGCAGGCTGGACGCCACCAACGGCACGGTTTTGTGGGAGTATTCCTATCGCGCGGTTTATAACACGGCGGTCAACGGCGGCGTGACATCCACACCGCTTCTGGGGCAGCACGACATTGACGACCTTGTGATTTTTTGGGTGGCGAAGGTCATCGGGCGCGGCGGAAGCGGCGCGCTAACGGCTTTTGACCGTGTCACAGGCGAAATCGTTTGGGAAAATATCATGCCCCGCTGGGGCTGGAGCTCTCCCGTGGCCGTTTACACCGAGGACGGCACAAGCTATATTATCGTCAGTGATTCTGGCGGGTTTATGCATTTGCTCCGCGGCACAACGGGGGAAATTCTGTACACGATAAATCTTGGCGCGAACATCGAAGCCTCCCCCGCCGTTTTCGGAAACATGCTGGTGGTGGGCACACGCGGCCAGCGGATTTTTGGGATTGAGATAATTTAACGCAGGGGAGTATTAGTGTGAAAAAAGTTGCGTTTTTAATATTGATGTTTACGGTTCTTGTCTCGCTTATGCCCGGGCTGCCTGTTGGTGCGACTCAGGCCACCCGGGACAGGCTTCGTGAGCTGGAGCAGCAGCGGCGGGAAGCCGGGCGGCATGTGCGCGACACCCGGGATTTGCTTGTGGGAACCCAGCATGAGATGTCGGAGCTGATGGCGGAAATGCAGCGGCTCGACCAGCAGCTGATGGACGCGGAGGAGCGGCTGGAGGATATCGAAATATCGCTGCTTTTGACCGAGATTCGTATAGCGGAAACCAACTCCGCCCTTGACGCGGCGCAGGAAGAGCGGGATTTGCAATACGAGGTGTTTCGTGCGCGGCTTAGGGCGATGTACATGCAGGGCCCGACGGGATGGCTGGAGGTATTGCTGGACGCCACAAGCATCGGGGATTTTTTTATGCGGCTGGAAGCGGTGCAAACCATAGCCCAATTTGACCGGGACATGATGGCGAGGCTTGAGGACGCAGAGGTGCAGATTGCCGCCAACGTGGAGACATTGTTCCGCGAGCAGCTTATAATTTATGATTTGAAATTCTTGGAGGAGGCCGTCAGAGCGGAGTTGCAAGCGGCTTTGGATGAGCGCGAAATCTGGCTGTACAGCCTAGCCGAAAACGCAGAGCAATTGGCCGCTGTTCTGGCAATTCTGGAGGATGAGCAGCGTGCTTTGGATGCCGAATACGGCACTTACCGCGCCCGATATGAAAGAGAGGCGGCAGCGGCCGCCGCGCAACGTGCCCGGGAGGCGTGGGACGCCAACCTGGCCCGGCTGAATAATTTCGACGGCCAGTTCATGTGGCCCATACCCACCCACGGCCGCATTTCCAGCGGCTTCGGGATGCGGTTCCATCCTATTCTCCGCGTAAACAGAATGCACACCGGCATAGACGTGGGCGCGCCCACCGGCACACATCTTTACGCTGCTGCGGACGGGTACGTTCGCTTGGCCGGCTGGAGCGGAGGATACGGCCTCACCGTTATTATCGACCACGGCCGTGGGCCAAGCGGTCATATGTACAGCACTTTGTACGCGCACAATTCCCGCAACCACGTCGTCCAGGGCCAGCGCGTAAACCGCGGAGACCTTATCGCCTATGTGGGCTCCACCGGAATGTCCACCGGCCCCCATCTCCATTTCGAGGTTCGCAGAAATAATGTCGCCATTGACCCCATGCAGTTTTTTGAATAGGGGATTCCTCACGGGAATCAATTTTCATCAGGCTTGGGTGAGTGGCCGGTTTCGCTCGCTGCGCGGTTGCCCATGCTCCGCTGGTGCCCCGGGAAAGGACTGACTCCGCGCTTGTGGAGCGCGTCGTCTAGCCCTTTCGGCCGGGCCAATGCGCTACGCGGCAACGCGAATTAGCTTCGCTGAAAGCCGGCCACTCCCCCAAGCCGGATAAAAATTGATTCCCGCAGGGGCCCCGCCATAAATTGACAACCCCTTTCCATACCCTTAGAATAAGTCAGATTTACGATGCGGGAGGCATAAATGGCAAAATATAATTTCAGTGCGATAGAAAAAAAGTGGCGGGCGCGGTGGGCGGACAGCCCGATTCAGAAAAAAGAGTCGGACAAGCCAAAATACTACTGCTTGGACATGTTCCCATATCCTTCCGGGACGGCCTTGCACGTTGGCCACTGGCGCGGATATGTTTTAAGCGATGTTCTAAGCCGGTATAAAATTCTGCAAGGCTACCAAGTTCTGCACCCGATGGGTTGGGACGCCTTTGGCCTGCCTGCGGAAAATAACGCAATCAAGCGGCAGATGCACCCATCTGTGTCCACGGCGGCGAACGTGGCAAGCATGAAACGCCAGCTAAACGAAATGAGTACGATTTACGATTGGGCTTATGAAATCAACACGACCGACCCGTCTTATTATAAATGGACGCAATGGATTTTTGCACGAATGTTTGAAAAAGGGCTGGCCTATGAAAAAGAAATGCCCCTGAATTGGTGTCCGGCATGTAAGGTGGTGCGGGCCAACGAGGAAGTTGTGGGCGGCCTCTGCGAACGCTGCGGCGAAACCACCACCAAGAAAAATCTGCGCCAGTGGATGCTTAAAATAACCAAGTACGCCGAACGCCTCCTAACAGACTTGGACGGCCTAAACTGGCCGGACAAGGTAAAGAAAATGCAATCCGACTGGATAGGCAAAAGCCACGGCGCGGAGATTGACTTCAAAATTGCCAATTTAGATGATTTGGACAAAGGTTTAAAGGCATTTACCACCCGGCCGGACACCCTGTATGGTGCGACATTTATGGTTCTCGCGCCGGAGCATGAATTGGTGGAGGCCCTGACCACTCCAGAGCAAAAAGAAGCCGTGGAGGCATATGTGCGGCAAGCCACGGCACGCTCAAATGTAGACCGCATGGCGGACAAGGAAAAAACGGGGGTATTTACGGGAAGCTACGCCATCAACCCTGTGACGGGGCGTATTCCCATATGGGTGGCGGACTATGTGCTTATCGACTACGGAACAGGCGCGATAATGTGCGTCCCCGGCCACGATGAGCGGGATTTCGAATTTGCACAGAAGTTCAATTTGCCTATAACAGAAGTAATCGCCCCAGAGGGTAAGCCCTCCGGCACGCCGCTGGAAGAAGCATATACAGGCGACGGCTTGCTGGTGAATTCCGGCGAGCATAACGGCCTGACGGTGGAAGCTGCCAAGGCCGCCATCACAGCCGTCCTGGAGGCAGAGGGCAGCGGCAAACAGACAATTAACTATAAAATCCGCGATTGGGTGTTCTCGCGTCAGCGTTATTGGGGCGAGCCCATTCCCATTATTCACTGCGATATCTGCGGGCCGGTGGTTGTGCCCGACAGCGACCTTCCCGTGACCTTGCCCGACATCGAATCCTATCAGCCTACCGACACAGGGGAATCCCCCTTGGCCAAAATAACGGATTGGGTCAACACAACCTGCCCGGAATGCCAACAGCCCGCCAAGCGCGAAACCAACACCATGCCCCAATGGGCAGGGTCGTCTTGGTATTTTCTGCGTTATCCAGATGTAAGCAATGACAAAGCCCTAGCCTCACCGGAAGCCTTGAAAAAATGGCTGCCCGTAGACTACTATGTCGGCGGAATCGAACACGCGGTGCTGCACCTGCTATACGCCCGCTTCTATACGAAATTCCTCTATGATATAGGCGTGGTGGAATTCCAAGAGCCATTTACGACGCTGTTTAACATCGGTATGGTAAATTATAAGGGCAAAAAAATGGCCAAGGGCACGGGCCACGGCGTATCACCGGATGAAATTCTGCCGAAATACGGCTGTGACGCCCTGCGCCTATACGAAATGTTCATCGCCCCGCCGGAGCTGGACTGCGAATGGGACGACAGCGGAATCGAGGGCGTCTATCGTTTCCTTAACAAGGTCTGGCGGCTGACGGAGAACCCAATAATCCCTGACACTCCCGAGCTGGAACGTCTGCGCCACAGGCTAATTCATGACATAACCACCCGCCTGAACAACTTGTCCCTAAACACGGTAGTCAGCGGCTTTATGGAGCATACGAACACCTTGCAGTCATTGACAAAATCCCAAGGCGGTATTTCCAAGGCCATGCTGGAAACCCTTGCAACTCTCCTCGCGCCTTTCGCGCCGCATATAGCCGAGGAGATATGGGAACACACCGGCCACACAGAAACAGTTTTTGCCCAAAGCTGGCCCACCTGCGACGAGTCGAAATTAAAATCCGACACAATAGAAATCGCGCTGCAAATTAACGGAAAGCTTCGCGGGAACCTAACCATTCCCGCCAATGTTGATAAAGACACCGCACTGGCTCTGGCAAAGGAGCAGCTCGCCGACAGGCTGGCCGATGCGGAAATAATAAAAAGCATCTATGTACCCGGCAAAATCGCTAACTTTGTAGTAAAGTGAATGAATTTTCACTAAAAAAGGAGCAAATGTAATGAAAAAGCAACTCGTACGTTTTTTTGCAATTGGGCTCGCGCTTTTAATGGCGGGGGGATGGGTTCAGCCCGTAAGCGGAATGGACATCGCGGCGCAGGCCGCTATTGTTATCGATTTTGACACGGGTGAGATTTTGTTTGAAAGGGACGCTCATACGCCCAGAGTTCCGGCAAGTATGACCAAGGCAATGACAGCCTTCGTTGTATATGAGGAAATTGAAGCGGGCAATTTGTCGCTGGAGACGCTGATTCCCATAAGCGCAAACGCCTCCCGGGTATCAAGGGATACGGGAATGCAGGGCGCGGTATTTCCGCTGGACGCGGGGACATATCACAGGGTGGACACCTTGCTGCACTTGGCTATGCTGCCCTCCTCCAACGGGGCCTGTGTTGCCCTGGCGGAATTCATTTCGGGTACAGAGGCTGATTTCGCTCGCCGCATGAACGAAAGTGCCGCCGCCATAGGCATGTGGTCGGATTTCACTAATGCCCACGGGGCCTTGCCTCATTATACCAATGCGTACTCCGTCGGGCGGCTGGTGTATGAGTTTATCCACAGATATCCCGATATTCTGAGAATTACCGGGGCGGCATACTATGTATTTGAGGGTCAGGCGCGGAACAATACGAATCAATTTTTGACTATCCGCCCTTTTGAGGGAGCGGACGGGTTTAGAACGGGCACAACCCGCGAGGCCGGTGCGTGTTTGGCCGCAACGGCATACCGCAATGGTCGGCGAATCATCGTCGTTGTAATGAACGCGCCAAACAATGACAGGCGTTACAGTGACAGCGCGACGCTGCTTGAATTCGGCTTTGCCGAGGCAGCCAGACGGGATGCCGCCCGCGCCGCAGAAAGAACCGCCTTACGGCAGGCAATAGAAATAAATGTAATCATTAACGGGCAAACCGTTGATTTTGCCCCTCTTCACGGCGACGCATTCCCCCGGGTAGTTGACGGGATATCCATGGTTCCGGCAACGGCTACGCTTGAAGCCTTGGACATAAGCGGCTACTACGCGCGCGGAGTTATAACCATATCCGTGGCCGGCGCGTTATACACAGTCACACCGCAAGAAATCGAGGGCGAAATATTTATTCCCCTGCGGGACGTGGCCGAGCTTTTGGGCAGAACCGTAGAATGGAATAATGAAACCCGAACGGCGATAATCGGATAATAGGACACACGATAATAGGGTACACCATGAAAAAAATTTTTATACTGTCGGCATGTGCGGCTCTGGCCGTTGTGCTGGTAGGCTTTGCTGTTTTTCAGTGGTTTAGAATTGTGGGGGCTGCATTGGGGGATGATGCCCCCCCTTACTATGCCCGTGAGCCGGAGGCCGATAATTTTACATGGCCGGAGCTGCCCCGGGATAACGGCGACGGCGGGGATTATATTCCCGAGCCAGCCGAACCCGTGGAGCCTCCCGAAGAACCCGAGCCCACACCGCAACCCACGCCCACGCCTTTCCCCGAGCCCATTGCGATAACATCTGTTTCCGGCTTGGGCGGCGCGGCGTATCGTGGGGGGCTGGAGCTTCCCGTGGCTGGAGCTACGGGCTGGGCGGCCGCATACATATATTTGCTGAGTGAGCCGAGATTACCCCCTCCCCCACCCGAAGAAGTTTACGAGGAAATTTACGAAGATATTTATGAAGATACCTATGAGGATATTTATGAAAATTATGTATACGAAGAATGCCATTACAATTACGAAGCATATTATTACGAGGTTTATCCATGCGAAGACTGCGATGAAATCTATGCGTACGATGAATACCCGGCGGCGGAGTATCCCCAATACTATGAATACCTTGAGCCCGTTGAAATTCTCGCGGCTCTTTCCCCGGGGCAGGCGTTTGTTATTATTTTGGCCTACGGCGACTGGTGGTATGTAAAACTGCCGGACGGCCTGTCGGGCTGGGTTTTGCACAGCGGCTGCTTTATTAATTTGCCGGACGTAATACCGTCGATTGTTTACAGGATATCCAATGCGTATTATTCGCTTAAACGCTCCGGCGAGTATGAGATTCCCAATATAAGCGGACAGGCACTTTACAGCGCGTGGGCGTTTAACCCCCGCTTGGGCAGATACGAATTTATAGTCCCCGCGCTGTACGCAAGCGTCAGGCGGATTTTTGCCGCCCAGCAGGCCGCCCTTGCCCAAGGAGACACTCTGGTTATATACGAAGCTTTCCGGCCCCGTGCCACACAGCAAAACGTTGTACGTAATCTTCAAGCCCTGATGAACGAAAACAACGCCGTATACGAAGCCCTTAATACTCCGCCTTGGCATCCCGGCTGGTTTATTTCCCACGGCATATCAAATCACCAGCGCGGCGCGGCCATAGACGCAAGCCTAGGGCGAGTCACGGAATACGAAATCCGGTTTATCAATGGCTTTGCGTACCGGCGCGTAACCGGGTTTGCCCCCCACGAAATGCCCACAACCATGCATAATCTTCACCCTGGGGCGGCGGTTTTTACGGCCCCCCGAAGCGGAACCCTGGCCGAAACCATGACCGAGGGCGCGCTGCTTTTGCAAAGCTACTTCACCCGGAACGGGTTTACACTATTATCCTCCGAGTGGTGGCATTTTGACGACCCCGCCGGCATAAGCGTTGCCCGGGCGCATAACATGACGGGGGATTTTTTCACCCCGTTAATTTTCAGCGTTCTTCCCAATAATACATAAATAAAAAGCAGGAGCGATTTAGTGATGCCAAAAAAACGACTGCGAAAGAAAATAACTCAGGGGAGTGGCGATGAAATCGGCATTTTGTTCCAGACCCTCGGGAATGCCCGGCAGTCCCTCATAGCGCAAGCAACCGCAAAAGCGGAGCTTGAAGCCTACAAGGTAAACGAAGCCTTCTTTCAATCCGCCCCCTATGCCTTTAGCTTGTGGGACGGGGAGCATGGGCTTTTGGATGTGGGGCCGCAAGCCGTTGAGATGTTTGAGGCCTCCAGCAAAGAATATTACCTTGAGCATTATTCAGAATTTTGGGCACAATATCAGCCCTGCGGCACATTGTCCTCGGAGCTTGCCACTGAATACATCAACAAAACCCTTAAAGAAGGGCGTGTGCGCATTGAATGGATGCACAGAAACAAAAAAGGTGAGGAATTCCTGACAGACGTTACCCTTGTACGCATCGAGCGCAATGACAGGCCCGTTGTCGCGGCATATATAACCGATTTGCGCCCTATCAGGAGGGCAATGGAAAGAGAGCACGAGGCCATAAACCGCCAGCAGCTTTTGTATGACTCCATCCCCATCCCCGCAAGCCTGTGGAACAAAAACTATCAGGTGTTTGACTGCAACGACGCGATGGTGCGTTTTCTCGGCCTGACCAATAAGGCCGAAGCCCTTGAGCGTTTTTATGAATTTTCTGCCGAGCGTCAGCCGGACGGGTCGTCTTCATACGACAGGGTGACGCATGTTATAGACACGGTGCTGGAGACAGGCCAGTTGTTCCGGCACAATTGGAATCATCTGATAAACGGGGAAAGTGTGCCTGTTGAAGTCACTGTTGCCCGGGTGCCTATGAGTGACGGATATGTCGCGGCGTGTTACGCGCTGGATTTGCGCCCGATTAAAGAAGCAGAGGCGCGGCGCATTAAAGCCATCGAAGAAAGCAATCGCGCAAAAAGCCGCTTTTTAGCCAGAATGAGCCACGAAATCCGCACGCCCATATCTTCTATTTTGGGGATTTCAGAAATAGAGCTGCAAAACCCAAAGCTGCACCACCATATAGAGGAATCCTTTGCAAAAATCCACAGCTCTGCCGGGACGCTCCTTGGTATTGTAAATGATATTTTAGACCTTTCCAAAATTGAAGCAGGCAAAATTGAAGTAGTAGAAGTCACATACGACACTGCCAGCATGATTAGCGATGTTTCGTATCTGCATCTTGGCTTTATAGGCAGCAAGCCCATAAAATTTATGATGACCGTGGATGAAAACATGCCTGCCACCTTAAAGGGAGATTCGTTACGCATTGTACAGATAATGAACAATTTGCTGTCAAACGCTTTTAAATATACCGAATCCGGCACTGTAACGCTATCATGGGATTGGAGCGGCTCGGCTTTGACTATTTGCGTCAGGGATACGGGCATGGGTATGACAAACGCGCAAGTAAATGATTTGCACCGGGAATACACTCGCTTTCATGAGCGCGAGTTTCCGGATATCATCGGCACAGGGTTGGGCTGGCCTATTGTACACAGCCTGCTGCATATGATGGGCGGCAAAGCAGAGTTGAAGAGCCAAGTAAATGTTGGCACAACGATTACTGTACAGATACCACAAAAACAATCCGGACAGAATGTTTTGGGTAAGGATTTGGCCCTCCGTTTACAAAAATTTGAAGAAAGCCCCCACACCGCCGACAAGAAATTCAAGTTTGTGCCGGAGCCTATGCCTTATGGCCGCGTCCTTGTAGTTGACGACGTGGATGCAAATTTATATGTAGCCCGCGGCCTGTTGAGCTTTTACGACCTCAATGTAGAAACCTGCGTCAGCGGGTATGAGGCCATTGAAAAAATCAAGCAAGGTAATGTTTACGACCTGGTGTTTATGGACCAAATGATGTCCGGAATAAACGGTGACGAAACTCTGCGCGTTATACGGGATATGGGCTACTCCCGGCCAATTGTCGTTCTGACTGCCAACACCATGATAGGCCAAGCGGAAGAATTTATTAAACACGGCTTTGACGGCTTCATTTCAAAGCCTATACAAACGGCTCATCTCAATGCCATTTTAACCAAACATATAAGGGACAAGCAGCCGCCGGAAGTAATTGAGGCCGCTAAGGCGCGAATATCCGCCCCCGCAAATTTTGAGGACGCCAGCGGCTTTTTGGGCAGTGCCGTTTTAATAGAGAAGCTTAAGGTAAGCTTTACCAGAAGCCACAAAAACGCTTTCCGTGAAATTAGCGATGCTTTAGCCTCAGGGGACACAAAAACAGCTCACCGTATTGCCCATACCCTTAAAAGCTCGGCGTATTTGATTCAGGAAACGGCCTTGTCGGACACCGCCAAAGATATAGAGGAAATGCTGGCGACCGGCAAAACGCCAACCAGCACCCAATTGGCGGATTTGGAAAAGCATCTGAAGAACGTGCTTGAAGCCATCGGCACAACAGAGTTTTCCCCTAAAAATAAAAACCTTGACAACGTGGCAGAAATGTTCGATAAACTTGCCGCATTGCTGAAGGTTCGCAGTTACAACGCCCTAAACTCCATTGACGAACTTCGGGATTTGCCGGAAGCAGCCATATTGGTGCGGCAGGTTGAAGAATTTGACTTTGCGGCGGCGATTCAGAGCTTGAAGGTTTTGAGGGATATTTTGGGGATATAATCTTATTCTGACCTTTTGCCATACTCAAATCGACTAGATTCCAAATTATTCTTGCAATAAACTTTTCTTATGATAAACTGGTTACACGTTGTCAACCCTGCGCGAAGAGATGCATATAGTAGTAGCAGGCTGGCCAAAATGATAAGTGCAAAATAAAATCCATGTCTAGGAAATGAGGGTATAGGTTTATGTTGACAGTCCTTGCAGAGCGTGAATTAACAGCTTATGACTTTATGCGGTGTTTATTTGCCACTCTTGCCAAGAATAAGCGTTCCATTATAAACAAATCAGCTATTGTCAAAGTGATTTATGATTTCCAAGAGGCTATGCTTCGTGAAAATAACCACGACGTTATTTCTATGTTTGACGATATAGAATTCAGGAAAGGCATTGATGAGAATGTTGTATCATATGACATCAACGAGGTAATTAATAATCTCCAGACCTTTGGCGTTGTTGGAAAGCTAAACCCCACATATGATAAACTTTTTATATATTTAACGGAGCAAGAAGCTGATGAAATTTTAAGCCAATATAATCAAGAGGTTCAAGACACAATGAGCCTTTTGGCGGGTTGCTTTGCAGGTGAATGAAATGGACATAAGCGTACTTATGAGCTCGGATGAGTATAAAACAATAGAGGCTGACATTGAGAGCTTTGTAAAAGAAAAGCTTGATGGGTACAAGCCCAGCCGAACCACGGGAAAAACAATACACGACCCAGTTTGGGGCTCTGTTGAGTATTCTGATTGGGAAATGCAATTAATTGATTCTCCGCTGTTCCAGCGGCTCCGAGACATCCATCAGGTTGGCTTGGCCATGCTTACATATCCCGCAGCTAGGCATTCACGGTTTGAACATTCTTTAGGCGTTGCGGCGGCCGCCAAGAAAATGTGCGAAAAAATATCCAAGAATTCAAAACGCTGTCCGTTCAAGAAAAATGATAAAAATAAAGTCTACCTAGCTGCTCTTTTGCATGACATAGGCCATGGTTTTTATTCCCATCTTTCGGAAAGCATCTATGGTGAATTTAAGGCGTTTGATAAGCTTATAACTAAATTTAAGCGTATGCTCAAAAGGAAGCCAAAAGCACATGAAGCACTGGCGTTTATTATTATTAACACCGAAACATTCCGGAATTTTTTCTTTGAGAATATAAATTACCCTGACAAAAATGAATGTCAGGGCTATCTTTTTTCCGATGTAGGTAAGATGATTATTGGCGCGAACATAGAAGAAAGCGACGAAGTATATAGTTTTTTGACGGCCATTATTAACGGCCCCTTTGATGCCGACAAGTTGGATTATATTAAACGGGATAGCCATACGGCTGGTCTCTCTTTGTCATATGACATGGAACGCCTTTTTACAAAAATTGTTGTTCACACTGTGCAAAATGAAAGCCGCCAAACAGAATATAGATTGGTAATTAAATTTAATGGCGTTACCGCAATTGAAGAGCTGACCTTCTGTAGAATCATGCTGTTTAGTTATATCTATTATCATCAGAAGGTTTTAATTTCTGAAGCAATGGTGAAAGACTATGTACACGGGCTGCACAGACTAGGTATCATCAGGGAATTTTCCGATTTTTTGCGCTATACCGATTCGGACATCCTAAAACTTGCCAAGCAACAAGGTAACAAGAGTCCATTTCCTAAATACGAAATGCTGAATTTAGAAAAGCTCGCCCTCAACATTGCCAACCGCCGGCTTCCAAAACGCTGCTTTGAAATATCTCAGTCAAATGTAGAAAATATAGCCGAGGAACCTAAATTTGACCTAACGCATCAGTGCCAAATCCTTGCCGAGCAATGTAAAAACGGCATCACGGCAGAGGAATTGCAAAGTCGAATTGAATTGATGATATTTTCCCTTAGGAACCAGGAGACAAGAGAAGATAAGGTGTTGCTTGATTCACTGTATAATGAACTGGGAAAAGTTACATTTGAAGCGATGCTTGCGCTAAGGAAGAAATTTTATATCCAACTGGCCAACGAATATAGCAAAGCAGGGAAAGCTGTAAATTTTAATATGTTTGATGTTTACATTATTGTCCCTAAGTCTGCAAACTACGGCGAGGCCGGGGATTCTGTTATATTGGGCCGGAACAACAAGGACTTGCTGCAAATTAACGATTTCGTAAAGCTTGATGACTGGGCGGCCAGCTTTAATTCAAATAAATGGAGAGGTTATGTTTTTGTATCAGAGCATATTGACCTCAGCATTGCGTTTAAAGTTGCCCAGAAATTTATATTAAAAGGAAAAGCACGGGTCAAAAAACCAACATCGTATATGAAGGTTGATTTATAGGTTTATTGCTTGAATTTTTAAAATGGGATGTTTCGCGAACTGCACTGGTGATACACCGGACGCGAGATATCCTCTTTTTTTTCGCCTCACCAGCCGCACAAAGCCGTAGCCTTAAGCGAACGGAACCCCAAGCCCCGGAGACCGCCGGCCTCTCGGGCCCAAAGTAAATGCTGTTGCCCTGCCTTTTTTTACGGCAGCTGGACAAGCCCTAAAGCATAACCTATACTCTTGGAAAGGGGAGAGACCATGATAAAAATACTTTCAATTTTCGGGACGCGCCCGGAAGCGTATAAAATGATTCCGCTGGTGCTGGAGATGCGCGACCGGCCGGAGGTTCACGCGGAGGTGTGCGTGACCGCTCAGCACCGGGCGCTGCTTGACCAAGCACTTACGCCCTTTGGAATCGCGCCGGATTATGATTTGAATATCATGACGGTGGGGCAGACTCTGGAGGAAATAACCACCCGCGTGTTGCGGGGCTTGCCCCTGGTGTTAAAAGATGCCAAACCGGACATCATATTAGTACACGGCGACACCACCACAACTTTTGCGGCGTCGTTGGCGGCGTTTTATGCAAAAATCCCCGTGGGGCACGTGGAAGCGGGGCTTCGCACCTATGACAAATACGCGCCATATCCCGAGGAAATGAACCGCAGACTGACCACCGCGCTGGCGGATTTGTTTTTCGCTCCGACGCAGGTGTCGCGGGAGAATTTATTAAAAGAAAATATCTCCGACAAGGCCATTTTCGTAACGGGGAACACGTCGATTGATTTAATAAAGCATACTACGCGGAAGGATTACCGCTTTAACACAGAGGCATTGAATAATCTGGATTTTACAAAGCGGATAATTTTATTAACCGCCCATCGCGGCGAAAACCGGGGGCAGCCCATGGAAAATATCTGCCGTGCCGCGCTTCGTCTGGTGAGGGAGAACCCGGACACCTTTCTGGTGTGGCCGGTGCATCCCGGCAAGGCGGTTGTCGAACCGGCCAACGCGATTTTGGGCGGACAGGAGCGGATTCTGCTGACCCAGCCGCTGGACGTAGTGGACATGCATAATCTTATGAGCCGTTCGTTTCTTC
>Ga0209755_10002074_pt1 | contig 28522 bp, 27 predicted proteins | sample TergutCo191P1_FD_187301 | JGI IMG/M metagenome (GOLD analysis project Ga0209755, IMG submission 187301) | Cornitermes sp. P1 segment gut microbial communities from Petit-Saut dam, French Guiana - Co191P1 (SPAdes) (version 2) | ecosystem: Host-associated > Arthropoda: Insects > Digestive system...
GTAAGTTCAAGTCGTTTTAAGTGCATGTTACGGATTCACTCTTTTCTATGTCATAGTAAAAATTTATAGTTTTATTTATGTTTTATTTTATTTGTTGTATTACATTCACAAAGGATTGTGCTATAATGAGTTAAAGAAGTTTAAGAAACATACTAATAATTCTAAGGAGGCGGTACCTATGGTTAAGTATCTCGCAGGGCTCAAGGGCGAAGGTAAAACCCGCATGATTATTGATTTGGCAAACGAAAGTGCCAAAACGACAGATGGAAATTTAGTATTTATTGACGATGACAAACGACACATTTTCGAGTTGCATCGTGACATACGATTTGTTGAGACAGGAAAAGGTGTCCTGGACAAATATCGTGAATTTATTGGTTTTGTCTTAGGAATTTTATCACAAAATAGCGATATCAGACACATATTTGTTGATGGTTTGACAAATATTGTAACAGAAGTGGACAATGAAGTGCTGATTAAACTCCATCCGCGCCTCGAAGCCATCTCCAATGACCACCATGTAGATTTTACCATTTGCATGAATTATGACAAGGCACTTTTGCCGGAAGTGGTCAAAACCAATCTTTTAAATCCATAAAATTAAAAATACACGCCCCATTTGGATGAAGCCGTCCAAATGGGGATTTTTAATGTTGTTTAAAATACATAACAATCATATGTTATGCGGTTAAGGGGGAGCATGTCAATTTAAAGCTAAAAGTTTGATATAATTTGATTTTGGCTATTAAATCGACGCTCCGCTTCTTTGTAGGCTTATTATCATCTCTCGCAGACATGACGATGATTTTCATTGCATTATCAACCATGATAATCTGATATACAACTCGACTCCCAATGTTTACTATTTAGTTTTTAAGCATCTGGTAAGTTTTGATGAATGACTACTGACGAGGGGATTTCATTCGCATTACAACGCTATGTTGATGACATAATTTATACAACTACTTCGTCATAGCTTGTATAGTTATGTCTAAGCTACTTTGGTATTGTGCATTCTCAGGTTCCAACTCCACAGCCTTTTGCGTTGCAATAAGTGCTTCAACGTAACGCTCCATCGCATATAACGTGGCGCCAAGGCTATTTTGGTATCGTGCATTCTCAGGTTCCAAGTTCACAGCATTTTGCTTTGCGATAAGTGCTTCGTCGTAACGCTCCATTTCGTGTAACGTGACGCCAAGGTTATTTTGGTATCGTGCATTCTCAGGTTCCAAGTTCACAGCATTTTGCTTTGCAATAAGTGCCTCATCGTAACGCTCCATTGCGTGTAACGTGTTGCCAAGATTATTTGGGTATAGTGCATTCGCAGGTTCCAACTCCACAGCCTTTTGCTTTGCAATAAGTGCCTCATCGTAACGCTCCATTTTGTGTAACGTGCCGCCAAGGCTATCTTGATATTGTGCATTCTCAGGTTCCAAGTCCACAGCCTTTTGCGATGCAATAAGTGCCTCATCGTAACGCTCCATTACGTGTAACGTGACGCCAAGGCTATCTTGATATTGTGCATTCTCAGGTTCCAACTCTACAGCCTTTTGCTTTGCAATAAGTGCCTCATCGTAACGCTTCATTTCGTGTAACGTGACGCCAAGGCTATCTTGATATTGTGCATTCGCAGGTTCCAACTCCACAGCCTTTTGCTTTGCAATAAGTGCCTCATCGTAACGCTTCATTACGTGTAACGTGGCGCTAAGGTTATATTGACATAGTGCAACCTCAGGTTCCAAGTCCACAGCCTTTTGCTGTGCAATAAGTGCCTCATCGTAACGCTCCATTACGTGTAGCGTGACGCCAAGGTTATTTTGGTATAGTGCATTCGCAGGTTCCAAGTCCACAGCCTTTTGCTGTGCAATAAGTGCCTCATCGTAACGCTCCATCGCGTATAACGTGACGCCAAGGCTATCTTGGTATTGTGCATTCGCAGGTTCCAAGTCCACAGCCTTTTGCTTTGCAATAAGGGCCTCATCGTAACGCTCCATTACGTGTAACGTGACGCCAAGGTTATATTGGTATCGTGCATTGTCAGATTTTAAATCAATATTTTTTTGCTTATTTGCAAGCTCTTCAGCAATTTCAATGATTTCAGGAAGTCGATTCATCGCCTTTTTGGCATTCAAATGCTGCACCGCATAAAATGCTGCACTACGGGCGTTTTTATCTTCACTTTCCCAGCGCTTGAATGAATTTGTTTTTAATAAATCGAGCGTGGTTTTTAGTTTTTCCACATCAAGAACAGGAATTTTTTCTTTAGGTATCTCTGAAAAATGAAGTTTATGCGAGTCATCAAGATGTACAGATTCAACATTAAATAAAACATGTTGTTCCATTGTGCTAAGCACTAAAAAGCCGGCATTTATCAATTTTTCTCCCATAACAAGTGGAGATGTTTCGCAAAAAAATAAGTAGCCGTCGTTTTTAAGTACTCTTCTTATTGTTTCAAATGTTGTACGCCACATGTCAAGTGGTATTTCATGTAATGTGTTTATTAATAGCACAGCATCAAACTCGCCCTTCGGTATATCTGATGCATTGGTGTAGATTTTTCCGGAAGGAATCAAGGCGTTGAGTTCTTCATAATATTTATGGAAACATTCAAAGGCACTGTACTCAATATTTGGAATGTCCATGAGCAACTTGAAAAATCGCCCTTTACCTGCGCCATAATCAAGAATTTTGCGGATTTCTAAATCACGTATACGTTTTTGTATATGAGAAAATTTCGTTGTGCCGGCGTTGCTGTCCGCATCCGGTTTATTAAAACACTCCCGGAAAAACGCATAAAATCCATACAATCCAACAAAAGATGCAAACTGTTGCATGGCATCTGTATCCACCATTGTTTTACAAATTTCATCGTATATTTTAGAATTGTTTCGTTGCACTTTGCCATCGACTATGTAGATGATTTCATCAAAGTCAAAATGCGTCATTAGATGGACAGAGTGGGTTGCAACCCACAGTTTTGCTTTTGGTAAATTTTCTTGAATCAACTTTATGAAATCAACGACAGATTTCGCATGAAGATGCAGGTCTGGTTCGTCAAGAAGGATGTAAAATTCATCATCTTTATGATGTGCCGCAAGGACACCAAGCATAACTGACATATAAAATATGCTTCGTTGTCCCGGAGACAATGGTTTATCTTCCCCAAAATAATCGGCAACGCTAACCATCGTAAATTTTTCTCCAAATATGGGTTTGAGAAACTCATCCGCTTTTTTAACGGCTTCTTCGCAATGCGAATCGTTTTCGGCTAAGGTTACAAGGGTAGAGACGCCCTTGATGGGGTTACTGCTTATCAGTTTTAACGTGTCATATATGGGTGTATTTCGCCTGTCAATAAATATATTTTTTAGCAATGCCAGTTTTTCGTCCTCTATGCCTTTGCGCTCTAAACCAGCCATTTCAGGAAAATTGGCATACACAATATCGGTCTTTTTTACTCCGTTTTTCGTCAACGTATCACTCAATGCACGCAACAAGCGCGATTTGCCGCATCCGTTTGGCCCAATAATAATACGTGCCTTAATATTTTTTATATTGTCATCGTCCGGAACATCGCTCCAATACACACCAAGGCTTTCAAGGTTATTCTTAAACACCTTTTTATTTTCCACCGCCACACTGCCACATCCTGTCTTTTGTGATGAATAATTTCCTTCCATTGTACAAGAAGAATTTACAAATTTCAACGCAGCAGACACTAAATGAACCTTTGGGACAACACAAAAAATATTGGAGACACATCCAACGTAGCAATTTACAAACTATTCGATGACTTTATTAATATTGATGGCTAAACCGGATCATTTTATGGAAGGATAGGGATTTGTACAACCATTGCTGCTGTAAGAAATGCTTATAATGTGCGTGAATAGTATGCCACATCTGCAACTCTGCCCCAAAAATTCGATTCAGGCAAAACTGCTATCAATTCAAAGCCCAATTTTTCAATCATTTTTATTGACCTCTCATTTTTATTTTCAATATCGGCATACAACCGCTTTAGGTTTAGTACATTTTGAGCATATTCAATCATAACTGAAACTGCTTCATTCGCATAACCTTTGCCCCAGTGCTCTTTTAAAAACATATAGCCGATTTCTCCAAGATAGTCATCAACTATATTCTGGATTTCAACTTCTCCTAAGTATTCGCCTGTATCCTTTAGTGTTACTGCCCAACCGGTTTCTATTCTATTCCTAATCATTCCTTTGATAGAGCGTTCATCACGCGGCGGATGCCCCCCAACAAATTCTCTTACTTCATCGTCATTAAACATTTTCATCATATAGGGAAAATCATCATATTTTTTTCGCCTTAAAACGAGTCGCTTTGTTTCGAGTATAGGTGCTTCATTTCTCGTTTTCGCCATAAATTATTAAATCCTTTCATGCCTAATATACATTATGTTCATTCAAATGCTTGCTGTTACCAAGATTATATCGCTGGTGTAACCATAATCAAAATAATTGTTTTCGCAAGATTTGACAAAGATACAATCATATATATTATACATGATAAATAACTTTGTTTGTAAATGTTTTCTGTTGTGTGTATGACAATGATGTTGAAATAGGAAATGTTTTTATATAAAAGCAATATATAATTAAGCTACCGCGCGAAAAGGGGGAACGATATGGCAGACGCATTGTCTTTGGCATTAAAATACATTGAACAAAATTTAAAAACCGACATCTCAACGGAGGAATTGGCGCAATTGGCACATTACTCAGCCGGGCATTTTTGCCGATTGTTTGCGCAGACGATGGAAACCACCGTTGGCAGTTATATTCTCAAACGCCGGTTGGATTATGCCTTGATGGATATATCGCAAGGAAAAAAAGCGATTGATGTTGTGCATGATTATGGCTTTGATACTTATGCCGGATTTTACAAAGCGTTTGTAAAAATGTATGGCTGTTCCCCAAAAAAATACATTAAACTGTTTCACAAAAAGGAGGCTTTACACATGTTACAAACAAAGGATTTGTACAGTATATTATCGCATTGGGATATTGACCCGAAGACCAGCATCAACGATGTGTCCACAAAAAACTGGAAGACCGGTGCTACTGAGTGGCAGGTTTGGGCTGTGGGTGATGACTATTTGCTGAAAACCAATGAACGCTCGAAAATGATTAAAAATATCAACATCGCAAAAGCACTCATGAAAGAAGGGTTGCAATCTGAATTTTTACCCATTTGCATAAACGATGGCGGAGATTATGTGGATGGCGCACAAATTTACATGTTGACCAAAAAGATTGGCAAGCCGCTCATCACTGCGCCATTATCCACCGAAGAGATTATGAATATGGAATTTAACAATGATCGTAGACAGCATGCGTTCAAATTGGGGCAAGCCGTCGCAAAACTTCATTGTGCGTTAAAATCCATTGAAGAGGACATCAGGCCGCATCAATCTAATATTTATGCACAGGGAATGAATGCCATTAAAAAAGTACGGTCATTGTGTTTAAAACACCAAATATATTTTGAAGAGCACTTTTTTGATGATTATGAAACCACCTTCGGTGCGCTGTATGAACAGCTTCCAAAACAATTGATTCACGGCAATCTTACCGGGGACTCCGTGGTGTATGAAAATGGTGAAATCATCGGCATGAAGGGTTATGGAGTGTATCATGTTTCGCATGTGCGGTTGTTTGACCTGACATGGTGTGCCGGTGAAATCGAACTAAACAACATCAATGCGTATCTGGATTTATTAAAAACCATCCTAAAGGGGTATGACAGCATTAATCCGCTCACCACAGAAGAAAAACAAGCGGTTTATTATCTGCTCATCACATCCGCGATGAACACGATTGCTTATGTAAATGATGATACATTGGATGTCACGGCGCGGAACATGGCGGCATTAGTATATTTGGCAGAACATAAAGAAATATTTATGAATCTCATTTAATAAAAGATGATTGTTACTAATGGCATCAACGGCAGTTCTATAATATGGCTGCCGTTTTTAATATTGGGGCAAACCCCAACGTCAGTTGGCGAATGAAATGAGGGCATATTTAAAACTTGCAAAAATTAGGCTATAATAGACAAGTATTCACAAAACACTACGAAGGGTTGTGCCATCATGGAAAGAATGCCGGATATGAAAAGAAAATCAGCGGGGTCAGTGGGGGATTTTTTACATATGCATAAAAAAATAATTTATGCCATCGTGCTGATTTTAATATTGCTTGCATCAGTTTTTATTGCGCCGCGTTTGTTCCTTAGCGAAGACAACATCACTTTTATCCGCGATACTTTGGGTGAACGTCAACGCTTTGTGACGCAATTATCATTGGTGACGGCATCTCTGTCTGTGGGACTGTCCGCACTGCCCGGCGATTTTGCCACCCCCATTGCCAATGAACTGGCAAATCTTACATCTTATTTTATTTTAATCTTTGCGCTGATTGCTATTCAGCGGGTCGCCTTTACGATTTTGGGGTACATCACGTTTTATGTTTTAATTCCGCTGGCTTGTGTAATTGGACTGACGTATTTATCCACGCTGAATAAAGGCTTGCTCGTGATTTCAATCAAGACCGCCATCTTTGGACTGGCGATCTTTGCGGTCATTCCACTTTCGGTCATCGGCGGAAATTTTGTGCATCATTATTTTACCAACGAATATGAAGAAGAATTTGTTATGAATTTTTATATCCCTGAAGTCGTGGAATACGCGGCGGAAGAAATTCCGGTGCCCGATGATGACGAAGACGCGGGGATTTTTCAACGTGCATGGAACTCGGTCATCCGCGCCGCATCAAATGTCGGTGATGCCGTGACCGGTGTGGTCGCCAATGTCGCGGGGGACATCACCGCTGCCCGCGATGCGGCGGTGAATGCCTTCAACCGGCTCATCCGCGACATAGGCATCCAGCTTGCCACATCGGTGGCGATTCCGTTCTTGACGATGCTTCTAATGTTTTGGCTCGTGCGCGTCTTGTTTAGTTTTGACGTGTATCTTTTAGACTCCACCAAAGTCATCCGCCGCTCCACCAATGTGGGTTTACTCAAAGCGGGGATGTTCTTAAAGAAAAAGATGGTGAAGAAGTAGGGTATTTCATGTGCAATTAGGACTATACGCAAATTGTTGTTATTTTTCGGCTAATGTTTGATACTCGTGGTATTTTAGCCGAGAAATAAGCATTAGATGACACATCTTGCACGTTGGAGCACTGTGGATACCTTGATTCACGGCGCACAAGCCGGTGCACTGCTTGAAAACTTCGTCATTTCCGAAGTGATGAAAGGTTATTACGATAGTAGCAGAATGCCATCTCTTCATTATTTTAGAGACAAGGACAACAAAGAAATTGACTTGTTGTGGGAAGAAAATGGCATATTGTACCCAGTGGAAATAAAAAAGACATCCACGCTGGATGCCCGTTTAACAAAAGTATTTAAAATATTAGAAAAAAGCGGAAAGATTTTAGGGAACGGTGGCATAATATGCATGTACGACCAATTCCTACCGGTTGATAAGGACAATTTTATCATTCCAGTGCGGGGTGTTTAATTGTTTTTGTATGATTCAATAAGATCAACCATAAATTTAATTGAATTATTTAAGTCTTGGTTACTAAATTGAATTTTCTCAACGTGTGTGGGGTGATGAATTTTATTTCTAATGAATGTTGTAATACCATTATAATCAAAATTTTTATAAGAAGAAATTTTTTTGGCATTTCCGTTGTTTACTAAAAATGCATCAGTTTCTTTTACCGTTGCCGATTTGTTTTTATCAGGAATACTTATTAAAGATCCATCTGCTTTGATAACTAAATTATTTTGGATATATCCATATAATGCACAATGAAAGTCAATTGAAGGAATGTCAAAAATATGCCATTTCAGTTCACCAATAGTAAGTGTTGGCAATATTAAATCATTTTTTGATTTTTTTATAGGATTAGATTTTAATTTGCCACCACTATCTATTTCTAATTTAATGATTAATGCATTTTCATCTTCCATAGCACGTTTTAAAATATAATCTGAGTGCGTTGTAATAAAAATTTGCGATTTTTGACAATTTTTGTCGCTGAAGAGATCTTTAATAAAATCGTAGATTTTTTCTTGCCATTTAGGATGCATACTTATCTCAGGTTCTTCAAATAATACAGGAATACCATTTGTTGCATTTTCATCCTTTAATAACGATGTCGCACGATATACAATTTGTTTTTCACCTGAACTTAGAGTTGATGCATCAAATTGAGTGTCATTTTTTTGAAATAATACTTCATTATTAAAAACACCTTGGAACTCAATTTTTCCATCAAACATAAAATTAAATGCTTTTTTAAAACGTGTTGTTCTAGAATCAATTAGTTTTTTAGGTACATTATTATTAGGGTTTGATCGGACATATTCACTGATGTCATAAGAATCTTTATAATAAATATCTATGATATATTGATTAATATCACTTTTTTTATAATCAATATTTGTTTCCAAGCAAACATCAACGAATTGTAATTTTTGTGATTTTTCATTTTCACCATTAAGGTAATAATCTGTTATAAAATCGTCATCTGGAGTAGGTTCTACCCATTTTTCTTCAATCTTAAATTGTTTAATTTCAATGTTAGATGCATAATATGGATTTTGTTTGTCAGAATAAAAACTAGGTATAACAGAAAATACAATTTTATACTTGTTATGGAACTCAATTTCAGTCTCAAAGCAAAGTATTTTTTCATTTATCGATGAATTATCTTCAAAATATATTTTACTAATAGCTGTTAGTGCATTTAAAACAGATGTTTTGCCTGAACCATTTTCACCAACTAATAGTATTGTATCATATGCGGAGCCATCATCTTTTACAAAATCTAAATCAATAGTTCCTAAAAATTCATGTTCCATTTTAAATTTTCTAATTTTGTACATATTTTCTCCCATTCCGCCGCCCTGCGGCGGCACAAATAATTTATGAAAGCGGGAAACCCGCAATCCGTTGTGGTACAATGTTTTTGAAACAGCGGTAAACAAAAGAGCACGGAGGAGTGAGTGGCGTAGACCACAACCCGCATATTTATATGAGCCGTTGCCTATACAAGCACAAATAATTGGGACTAAGAGCCCGTACACTTATCTTTGAAAAACAAAGTCATAAGTTTTAGCTTAGGTGATAGTCACTGCCGCTGTTTTTTATATTTTTTTGCAGGTCTTTAATTAGGCTTTTTTCTTGTATCTGAATTCTAGCTTTTCGCCCTAAAAGGCTTTCACACTTCACCTCATGTTAAGTATATAGAGTATACAGAACAATACATATCTTATTAGATATTATATAATAAAAATATCGTCTAATGTTAATTGTTTATTATTGATTGGTTCAACATTAAAAATCGTACGAAATATTTCAATCGTCCATGATTCAAAACTTAATTTATCATCTGAAATTAAAGTATTAATGTCATGGAATCTACCACTTTTAGTAGTTCCTTTTTTTGTAATGAGTTCTTCTTCATCCAAGTTAAAACACAATGAATCTATATCGACTTCTAATATAAAACAAATAGCTAAATGTTTTTTACTTGTTTCATTATCTGGTGTATAAATTAAAAACGGTTTTTTATTATTTATTGCAATATAAACCCCCAATTCTTCTTTGATTTCTCTTCTAAGTGCATAACGGCAAACAGAAATAAAATCATTACTATTAATTTCAGCAAAATCTTCATAACGTGGATGGCCGCCAATATATGCTAATAATTTATCTCGTTCAGGTGAATCATTATTCACAGCCTTTGATTGCTTTTTAACAGTTAGAACACGAGTTCGCTCTTTGTTTGTTAACACTGCCATTGGCAACGGTTGTAGAAGATTATTGTTATTTTCGACATTATCTCTTAAATCAAATTCAATATTTCCAATATTTATAGATTCATTCCATAAGAAAATCTTTTTATTCGTTATAACTTGACGTAATTCGTTCGTAAATTTAATAAACCCAATTCGTTCCATTAACAAATTTTTAAGTGCATCTAATGTTTTTTCAGTAACTTCTTGTCCTACTTTATCTTGTGTTTTGTCCGTTGTGTTGACATTCAAAATTATATTTTTTTGGAAATACACACTTTTTTCATCGATTGTATTTTCAATTGCTTTTAAATATTCTTGTAACACTTTTTTATTCATGATCGTTCCGAGTTTATCTGTTAACAGCGTTGCATATTCTCTTTGAATTGAGGTTTCTGGTGATACTTGAAAAACAAAAATTATATCAATCCTTGTTCTAATTAAATCTAATAGTAAAAAATTTTCTATTGTTTTTAATTGTTCATCTTCTAACATGCCTTTTGCTGAAAGCCATTTAAACCAACAAAATGCATCAAAAATCCCTCTGTCTATTATAAGAAAATCACATGTTGGCTCATCTTGTTCTAAAACACCGACCATTTCTGTAATAGACATACATGATGTCCAAATATTAAACATGGGGCTATGTTTGTCTGGAATAGGGCAAACGCTTGCCCTTTCTTGAATAATTTTGACTCTAAAACCATTTCTTTTTAAAAAAAGTCCTAATGAGTTAATACATGATGTTTTACCCGCTTTGGGTGACCCACTAAACTCAATGACAATAGGACGTTTTTGTCGTCTTGTTTTTTTTAGAGTTTTTACTTCTTGTGCTTTTTTTTGCAATGAACGAATTAACATAGCCTTGTCATTTTTTTTCACTACTTCCATTTGTTTTACCTCCATTAACATCTTTAATAATGTCATCGATTTTCTTTTCACTAAAAATTTCAAATTTATCTAATACTCGTCCTGTTGAATATCCAATTAAACTAGAAATAATTGTACAAAAGTAGAAAAATCTCATGTTAAGTACATCGTCGAAGGAAAATGTCACAAAGACAAATCCCCCTAAAATTGCAATAATCATTAAAATAATAAAAACGATTGAATAAAATGGACGAAGTACAAAATAGATGATGTTTCCCCATGACTCCATCTCATCATGAGAACCTATTCGTTTTTCAATACATGCTTTATAGATTTTTTTTAGATATTTTAAACAACACAACATTGTCGCGACAGATGTAGATGCGAATATTGTATATAATAAAATATCATTCTCGACTATATTGAGATTGAGCAAAATATATATAATAAGTATTATTGATAAAGTTAATAAAACACTAAAGTAAACTGTTATGTATTTAACAGTTTTATTTGAAATATTGTAAATTAATAATTTTTTACCTGTGCTATTTTTATTCATTTCTAATCTCCATGATTTTATGATTAAAGTATTAAATAGTATATCTATTGTTTTTACATTTTTTCTTTGTGATATATTATTAAAAGTATATCATTAAAATCAAATATTTGTTATTTAAAAATACTGATAATAATCTGTTTTGATCATCCCATTAAACAGCTTCCGTTTTGCCTTTGCTTTTCGTTTATAAGATGTTTCAAAAAATTCATCCGGGGTGATGACATAGACATTCCATTTGGATGGATTGAATAGATTGCCCAAATCGGCATACAGGGCTTCGGCTTCTTTGATGGCACCGAGGCGTTCGCCATAGGGTGGGTTGATGATGGCGACACCGGTGGATGCTGGCAAGCGAAGCTCTTTCACGGGTTTGTTTTCAAAAATAATGCAGTCGTCCACACCCGCAAGTTCTGCATTGGCTTGCGCCAGTTCGATGGCTTTCGGGTCAATGTCCGATGCATAGATTTCCGGTTCGATTTCGTGGTTGATTTGCGCGTAGGCATCCATGCGTGCGTCTTTCCAAAGTTTTGCGTCAATTTGCGGCCAAAATTCACATGCGGATTTGCGTGCAAGTCCGGGGGCGATGTTGCGCGCGAGCATTGCCGCTTCAATGGGCAAGGTGCCGGAGCCGCAGCAAGGGTCAAGGAATGTTTTTTTTCCATGTCTGCCGTTCCAACGGGAAAGGCTGATAAGGGCTGCTGCCATTGTTTCTTTGATAGGGGCATCGTTTGATTTTGCGCGGTAGCCGCGTTTATGCAGACCATTGCGGACACCGGTGGTGTCGATGGTGAGAGTCACGATGTCTTTTAAAAATGCCGCTTGAATGGTGTATTCCGGTCCGGTTTCATCAAACCAGTTGACTTTGTATTTTTGTTGTAATCGGTCAGCAACGGCTTTTTTTACGATTTTTTGAATGGCGGGTTCGCTGGAAAGTCCGGATTTGTGTGTTTTGGCGGTGACGGTAAATTTACCGTCTTTGGTAATCCAATCGTCCCATGGGAGTGCTTTGGTCTGCTCAAAAAGGGTTTCAAAGTCGGTGGCTTTAAATTCTGCCATTTTTAAAAGTACGCGGTCGGCACTGCGCAGCCACAAGTTTGAGCGCACAATGGCTTCGTGGATGTTGCCGGATGCAAATTCTACGCGTGAATCAATACATTTTATATCATCAAAACCCAAATCGGTCACTTCTCTTTTGACGACTGATTCAAGTCCAAAGGCTGCGGTTGCGATTAAAGTCATACTTCTCACAAAACTCCTCTTCATTGCGTCCGCTTGCGCGGACATCCATTTCGCTATGTTTGTTCGTAAACCGAAAAGACAAACGAATTATTTTTTGTTATAATTTTGCATGGGATATTATACCACAGAATTGAGGTTTACGATGTACACAGTCTTAAAAACCGAAGGACGTGCGAAGCGCGCCGTTTTTAAAACACCGCATGGCAGCATTCAAACCCCTGTGTTTATGAATGTTGCGACCACGGCGGCGATTAAAGGCGCACTGTCTGCGTTTGATTTAAAAGATGCTAAGTGCCAAGTTGCACTCTGCAACACATATCATTTGCATTTGCGTCCCGGTGATGAAACCGTTAAAAAACTCGGTGGTTTGCATAAATTTATGAACTGGGACAAACCCATCCTTACTGATTCCGGCGGTTTTCAGGTTTTTTCATTGGCAAAATTGCGTAAAATAAAAGAAGAGGGTGTGTATTTTTCATCACACATTGACGGCAAGAAAATTTTTATGGGGCCGGAAGAAAGTATGCAGATTCAGTCAAATCTTGCGTCAACCATTGCGATGGCATTTGATGAATGTCCGCCGTCGTTGTCGGAGCGTATCTATGTACAAAAATCAGTAGACATGACCACGCGCTGGTTGTGGCGCAGTAAAAATGCGCTGGACAGGCTTAATCAACAGGATGATACCATTAACAAGCAGCAGATGCTTTTTGGCATCAATCAGGGTGGTCTATTTGAAGACATTCGTATTGAACATGCGAAACTGATTGCGGACATGGATTTGCCGGGATATTCCATCGGCGGCTTGGCGGTCGGAGAGACGCATGAAGCGATGTATCGTATTTTAGAAGAGACCGTACCGTATTTGCCGCAAAATAAACCGACCTATTTAATGGGGGTCGGCACGCCGGAGAATTTATTAGAATCCGTTGAACGCGGGATTGATTTTTTTGATTGTGTGCTGCCCGCCAGAAATGGCAGACATGGACATGTGTACACCTCGCAAGGCAAGCGCAATTTGTACAACGCAAAATATGAACTGGACGACCACCCCATTGACCCAAACTGCAGTTGCCATGTGTGCCAAAATTTTTCACGCGCCTACATCCGTCATTTGTTCAAAGCCAAAGAAATGCTGGCACTGCGTTTGTGCGTGATGCACAATCTATACTTTTTTAACAACCTCATGGCGCAGATCCGCACATCGCTGGATGATGGCAGATTTACGGCGTTTAAAAAAGAAATGTTAGAGAACATGACACAATCCGAGCGGGATTAAAATATTTACGATGCTTTTTGATTAAATCAACATAAAAAATCAACCATCATAAAAATAAAAGGAGCCGAAGATGTCAAAATTTAATCACAGAATGGGTCGTACCACACTGAATGTATTGTCTGGAGAAAACCGTGCGAATCAACAAGTCGTGGTCAATCAAGTTAAACATGCATTTTTATTTGGATGCAGTGAATTTAGCACATTGCCTTATGTTGGCGGTGAAATGGATGCCGAACAACATGCCGGCGCAGAAAAACGTTATGATTTGATGGCGGATTTGATGAATTATGTCACCTTGCCATTTTATTGGGGACGGTATGAGCCGGTGGAAGGACAACCGGACCGAGTGCGCATGCGTAAAGCGGCTGAATATTTAAAAGCGCGCGGCATGACGTTAAAAGGGCATCCCTTGTGCTGGCATACATCCTGTGCGCCGTGGCTTTTAGAAAAAACAAATGATGAAATTTACCGCATTCAGCTTGAACGCATCACAAGAGACATCACCGAATACAAGGGACTCATTGACATGTGGGATGTCATCAATGAAGCGGTCATTATGCCCCTGTTTGATAAATATGACAATGCCATCACGCGTATTTGCAAAGAGCGCGGGCGCATTTCACTCATTCGTGATTTGTTTAAAACCGCGCAACAGGCATCACCGGTTGCGACTTTGCTCATCAATGATTTTGAAACATCCGAATCTTATGATATTTTAATCGAGGGTTGTCTTGAAGCGGGCATCAAGATCGAACACATCGGCATTCAATCGCATCAACATCAAGGTTGGTGGGGTCCTGAAAAAACGGCTGAAATCCTCGAACGGTTTTCGCGGTTTCAGTTGCCGATTCATTTTACCGAATTAAATCTGGTGTCGGGTCACATTATGCCAAAATCCATCGTGGATTTGAATGATTATAAATGTGACCATTGGCCCAGTACCGAAATCGGTGAAGCGCGTCAAGCTTTTGAAGCGGCAGCATTTTATGAACAACTGCTTGAAAATCCATGGGTTCAGTCCATTACATGGTGGAGTTTTATGGATGGTTTGTGGTTGGGTGCACCCTCCGGGCTTGTCAGCAAGGACAATACTGCAAAACCGGCATACAAAGCACTCCATGACCGCATCAAGGGTCAGTGGTGGGTCAACGATCAAATATACACCACCGATGCAAACGGCAACATCACCGTAGAGGGCTGGAAGGGTGTGTACACCGCAAGCATTAATGGGCAACAACTTTCTTTTAATATTGAATAATTATTAAAAAATATAAAAAGACGCAGTCTTGACTAGTGCCATTGAGTTTTTGACTGCGTCTTTTTATTGCACCGGAAACGATATGTTTCATAAAACAAAATATGATGATGAATGCTTGAATCTTGCTGCAAAAGTTTATTTGGTTTTGTTTTGTGTTCTAAAAATTGGTTATATGCTTCATACAAAACAGCGCTGCGTCGTGGATGTATTGAATCACATCGTCATAGTGGATATACGTGTAATGCTCGTCCGGTTTTTGGACATTTTTAAAATGTTCGTAGGCGATGTTTTGCATGATGTCGTGAACTTCTTGCTGTGTCACCAGCGCTTCCTTTTCGTTTATCATGATTCCAACCGGTTTCGCCTGTGCCAGTTTTGTTAGAATGTCTTGACTGTTTTCAAATTCAAAGAACAGACGCGCGTCGATTTTTTTAAGATCATCATAATAAATGGCGTTGTAACCCAGCGCAGCATCTTCGGGATGGGTGGTGCTGTATGTTTTCCAAAGGGTGAGGTTGTTGTACAGATCGGTCAGGCAATGGGTGGCATATCCCGCAAAAAACGCATCTGTTGGCGGATGTGTTTTGAGCCATGTTTTAATGCACCTGATCCAGCCGTCATTATCCGTAACCTGTCCCCAACGTTCACTGGATACGGGGCAGAGGTGGGATGTTTTTTTTATGGGTCCAATATCAAGTTTGGACGCACCAACAAGTCCTGTGCGGTAATGTACGGCATCCGGCGCGATGCTGCCCAATAAAAATTGCTGCTCGGCATCCTCAGTAAAATGTAATGATTGAAGCATGATTGATGCCACACATAAATGCGTAAATGGATAGGCCATTTTATTCATTGTCTCCTTTATTGAAATCCACAAGGTGGATGAAGTGTAATCGTACCTTTAAAACAGTTAATCAATAGTGTACAATAAGAAGAACAATAATTCAAAGGGGTATGCGCGTGGCTGCTTTATATAGAAAATATCGTCCGAAAACATTTGCCGAAATGGTGAGTCAAGAACCGATTATACGTGCACTGACCAATCAAATAAAAACGGGGTCGGTTTCACATGCTTATTTATTTTGCGGTACACGCGGCACAGGCAAGACATCAACGGCAAAAATATTTGCGCGCGCGGTCAATTGTCTGCATCCGCAAGACGGCAATCCATGCAATGTATGCGATGTGTGCGTGAGCATTTTATCAGAGCGCAACATTGATGTGTCTGAAATTGATGCGGCATCGAACAATGGTGTGGACAATGTGCGCGAATTGCGTGATGAAGTAAAATATCCGCCGACTTACGGTCAATATAAGGTGTACATTATTGATGAGGTACACATGTTGTCCAACGCGGCATTTAATGCACTCTTAAAGACACTGGAAGAGCCGCCGGAGCATTTGATATTTATCTTGGCAACAACGGAATCGCATAAAATTCCCGCGACGATTTTAAGCCGTTGTCAGCGTTATGATTTTAAACGCATTGCGAAAGATGCGATGGTTGCTGCGCTGAAAAAATATCTAACGGCTGAAAATATTAACTTTGAAGATGAAGCCCTTGATTATGTGGCATACCATTCGGATGGTGCGATGCGTGATGCGCTGAGTATTTTAGATCAGTGTATCAGTATGGGTGATGTGTTGACGCTTGAAGTTGTGCACAATGTTTTGGGTGCCGTAGACCGCACAATGCTTGCTGATGTGCTTGGTGCTATTGTCTCCGGTGATGGTGCAAAACTGATGCAGTTGATCCAACTTGCCATGACGGATGGCCGTGATGTTAATCAATTTGCCGCGGATTTGATTCGTTATATGCGGGATGTGCTGGTCATGAAATTAACCGGTGAGGCCGAGCAGGCATCAGAGCAGATGCGGATTATGGTTCAAAAACAAAGCGAAACGGTGACCGCCGCACAGCTGATGCATTATGTTTGTGCCTTGTCAGAACTTCAAAATGAGCTGCGTTTTGTGCCGCATATTCGTACCGCCTTTGAAGTGTGTGTCTTAAAATTGTGTTATCCGGACGCGGCTGTGCAAAAAGCAGCGCCCATACCACAAAGCACCGAGGGTTTTGTGGCCGTACCACAATCAAGCACACCCGCTGTGTCTGCGGCGATGCCAAAGCAAACACCGGCACCACCACAACACATGCCGGCACCGGCACAAAGCACATCAACAACGCCACAAACAATAGCCCTGCATGAGAAAGCGTCAATAACACCGGATACGCTTGTACACATAAAACAGAGCTGGCACAGCATCGCCGGCAGTTTTACCGGGATGCTCAAGGCGATGTGCGCACGTGCAGACATTCAAGTGCATCAAGATGCACTGCAAATCATGTGCGACAGTGATGCGACCTGTAACTTTTTAAAAAATCAGCAGAATCTGATTCGTGAGAAGATTGCTGAAAAATTTAATCTTGATTCGCCGCCAACACTTGCGTTTCTGGTCGGCGAAATATACAATAAGAAGGATGTGGCGGTACAAGCGCAGTCTCAAGCGCAAGCACCACATTCAGAAACAACATTATTTGAAGCAACCAACAACAAACCATCAACCGATGATTGGGGTGCAAATTTTGCGCAGCCGGTCATCGGCGGTGATGACGACTGGTAAAGGAGAATAACAATGCCTAAAGGATTTAGCGGAATGCCCGGCGGAATGAACATGAACCAATTAATGAAGCAAGCACAAAAAATGCAAAAAGAAATGGCAGCCATGCAAGAGGATTTGCCAAATAAAATAATGGAAGTTAGTGCCGGCGGCGGTGCTATTAAAGTTACCATCAACGGTGAAAAGCAGTTGACCGACTTGGTGATTTCACCGGAAGTGGTTGACCCCGACGATGTTGAAATGCTTCAAGACCTTGTTTTATCGGCAGTTAATGAAGCCATACGTCAAATGGATGAAGCGGTCAACTCACAAATGTCGAAATTTACCGGCGGCATGAATATGGGTGGATTATTCTAATGAATCATGTTTATGGTGAACCCATTGCAAAACTGATCGAAGAGTTTTCACGGTTACCCGGTATCGGAGGCAAGTCTGCACAAAGACTCGCCTTTTATATTATTAATCAGCCGGAAGAGCGCGCACAAATGCTAGCGGATGCCATTTTGCATGCAAAAAATGGGGTCAAGTATTGTTCGGTGTGTTGCAATCTCACCGATACCGATCCTTGCCGTATTTGTGCCAATATCAAGCGCAACACACATCAAATCATGGTTGTGGAAGATCCGCGTGATATGGCCGCATATGAACGGACAAAGGAATATCATGGTTTGTACCATGTGCTGCATGGTGCTATTTCACCCATGCATGGCATCGGCCCCAATCATTTAACCATTAAGGAATTATTGCAGCGGCTTGGCGGTAATGGGGTTGAAGAGGTGATTATTGCCACCAATCCCAATGTTGAAGGTGAAGCCACAGCATTGTATATCGGTAAAATTATTAAACCGCTGGGGATTGTGGTGACACGCATTGCACACGGCGTTCCTGTTGGCGGCGACCTTGAGCATGTTGATGATGTTACCTTATCGCGGGCATTAGAAGGACGGCGTGCATTGTGATCAAGCCGCCGAAATTTTTACAAAATATTTTTTCAACACAATATATGGTGCGTGATGATCAGCGGCTTGGAACAATAACCCCATCGAAAGAAGCGTATTCAGAATCGCTTAAAATCGCAATACCCGGCATGGCCGAGATGGTTTCCATCGCGCTGATGGGTATGATTGACACCGTCATGGTGGGCCGCGTCGGTTCTTCTGCGGTGGCGGCGGTTGGGTTAACACAACAACCCCGCATGATTATGCTGTCTGTTTTTATGGCCATGAACATTGCGATGACGGCGATTGTTGCACGCAGCAAGGGTGCCGGTGACATGAACAAGGCAAAATCCGCCTTGCGGCATGCCATCATGATTGGGCTTGGGCTTGGTTTGTTATTGACGGTGCTCGGTGTTGTGTTTGCCGAACCGCTGTTGTATCTTGCCGGTGCACAATATGACACCATCGGCCCATCGAGTATGTATTTTAGGATTACATCTTTTGCACTGATATTTCAAGTACTGACGGCAACGATTTGTGCCGCACAGCGTGCATGCGGCAATACAAAAATTACCATGCGCGTGAATGTGACGGCAAAAATTATATCCGTATGTTTAAATTTTTTACTCATCGAAGGTCGGTTTGGGTTTCCGCGTCTTGAAGTGGAAGGTGCTGCCATCTCAACCGTAATTGCAACCGGCATTGCGTTTTGTCTGGCACTTGCTTCCGTGATTCGTAAAGACAGCGTGCTGCGCATCTCATGGCTGGATTCTTGGAAATTTGAACTGCCGATGCTTAAAAGCATGGGACGTTTGGCATCCGGCGGTATTGCGGAACAATTAGCCCTGAGGGTGGGCTTCTTTTTGTACGCACGTGTGGTGGCGGGACTTGGTACGGATGAGTTTGCGGCGCACATCATTGTACAGCAGCTTATGATTTTATCCTTTACCTTTGCCGATGGCATCGGTGCGGCAACCACTGCGCTGGTGGGGCAGAATCTGGGTAAAAAACGCCCCGACTTATCAATTATGTACGGAAAAATTGGTATGCGGCTGGCATGGTGTGTTTCTGCCATGCTTGCACTAACGGTATTTTTAATCCGGAACCGGTTTCCGGTTCTGTTTACCAATGAACCGCACATCATTGCCGCGGCGTCCGGTGTCATCATGGTGCTTGCCATTGTGATGCCCATCCAAACATCACAACTGGTTATGGGTGGTTCGTTGCGCGGTGCCGGTGATACACGTTTTGTTGCGCTTACCATGCTTATTACCGTGGGGATTATTCGCCCGGTGATGGGTTTCTTGTTTACATGGACACTTGGTTTTGGACTCATCGGCGCATGGATTGCCATTATCTTTGATCAAGGATTGAGATTGATTTTATTGTTCCGGCGTTTTTCCGGCGGAAAATGGATTAAGGCAAAGGTATAATGTGAAACATTTGCGAAGCAAATTTAATAAAGCCGCGCTATTTGCGCGTTAAATCAGATATGGGGTTCTAACTGCAAGCGCATGGGTACAAGCACAACCCCTGACTCGAAAGAAATTTTTTCGCCATAAGGGACAAAACCCAGTTTTTCATAAAAAGGACAAACAGAATCTTGTGATGTTAGTATAATATCGTGTGCATCCTTTGATGCAATGTATTTGATTGCCGCAAGCATTACATGATTGCCCAATTGTTTTCCGCGATGATTTTGTGCGACAGCGACCCATCCAATGTGCCATGCACCGGGTTCTTCAATCATTCTTGCGGTCGCTACAACGGTTCCTTTGTTTAAAATAACAATATGAACGGCGTCGTTGTTTCTGCCATCAAACACTTCATCTTCCGGGACGTTCTGCTCATTAATAAAAACTTCTCTTCGTAAAATATCGGCCATTTCAATAATTTCATCAGACCAACCGATGAGTGTAATCATCTGATCATGTTTCATACAAGCACTCCTTTTTATACGATATATAGATATGACATCCAATGGTGTTTTTACCGTTTGGATGTCATTTTAGCAAGTCGGGTCTTTTATTTTGGGTTCGGAGGACGGATTGTTCATCGCGCCATTTTTTGATGTTTCCGTGATGACCGGACAGTAATATTTCCGGCACCTCCGCACCCCTAAAATTGGGTGGTCGGGTGTATTGCGGATATTCCAATAATCCCTGAGAAAAACTTTCATCTTGGTGAGAAGCCTCTTTACCCAGCACACCCGGTATGAGTCTTGACATCGCATCCATCAGTACCATTGCTGCCGGCTCACCGCCCGTGAGGATATAATCACCGATGGAGACTTCATGTGTAACAATCGTCTCAATGATGCGCTCATCCACACCTTCATAATGCCCGCACAATAAGACCACTTCATACAGTTGTGCCAAGTCATGCGTATGTGTTTGTGTCAGCGGAATGCCTTGCGGGGTGAGGTAGATTACAGGCAGGGTTTCTTTTTGTACGGTATTTAAAATATGCTGATATGCATCATAAATCGGTTGTGCCATCATCACCATGCCGGCACCGCCGCCATAAGGCGCATCATCCACTTGCCCGTGTTTGTTGATGGCAAAGTCTCGGATGTTCACGCAGTGCACGTGAATGTGTTCATTTTTTATGGCGCGTCCCAAAATACTGTGGGATACAAATTGTTCAATCATTTCAGGAAAAAGGGTCAATACATGAAAAATCATAGCGTCAACTCCCGCAAACCCTCTATTAATTTTACGGTCATTTGCTGTTTGTTCATATCAACACCAATCACCACATCTTTAATCGCCGGGATCATAAATCGTTCTGCTTGATCATTTTCAATGACATAAACATCGTTTGCGCCGGTGTGCAGTACATCAGCGATGATGCCTAAGGGTTCGCCTAAATCCGATATAACCTGTAAACCCATGATGTCACGGACAAAGTACTCATGTTCATCCAGCGGTATTGCGTGTGTTTCATCAATCGCAATGGTGCTTCTGATTAGTTTTTCGGCCAGGTTTCGGTCATCAACATCCTTTAATTTCACAATTACGACGTTTTTTTGTACGCGTGCGTTTAATAAGGTATAAGCGGTGCGCTTGTCATTGTGTATAACAAAAACTTCTTTTCCTTTAAGCAATTCAAAACGGTGCGGATCGTCTGTGGTCGGGTGTACCCGTATTTCACCTTTAATGCCCTGTGCTTTGGTGATGATGCCAATGTTAAACATGGTTTATGCGATGCCTCCTCGGTATCTTGCGGTTATAAAATATGAATTGCGTAAATTTATACTAAAAATCTGAATAAATCAATATGTCTTTCTTTACATTACCAAATAATGTATAATTTTTCTAACAACATTACATATTATAGGGGGACCACCAATGAATATTTGGCATGATATGCGTTCCGATCGAATAAAACCGGAAGATTTTTACGCTGTAATCGAAATTTCTAAAGGGTCAAAGAAAAAATTTGAACTTGATAAAGAAACAGGCATGATTTTGTTGGATCGAATATTGTACACATCCACGCATTATCCTGCCAATTATGGTTTTATTCCCAGAACTTTCGCGGATGATGGTGATCCACTGGATGTCTTATTGTTGTGTTCTGAACCGCTTGAGCCCATGACACTGGTACGCTGTTATCCCATCGGGGTCATTTCTATGATTGACGACAATGAAGCCGATGAAAAAATTATTGCCATTCCATTTGAAGACCCCATGTACAATTCATATCGTTCCATTGAGGCATTGCCAACACATATCTTTGTTGAAATGCAACATTTTTTTTCCGTATATAAAGAACTGGAGGGAAAGGCTACGGCGGTCAGTCGTGCGAAGGGGCACAAGGATGCCATTTGCATCATTAAAAAAGCGCTTATTGCGTATACTGAAAAATTTGGTGAAGATAATAAATAAAGGATCGGCTTGTTTTATTCTGTGGCAACTTCACCGCCGCATACGGCATAACCGGCAAGGTCAATAAAATTATCAATTTTTGCATCGCCCGTGGCAATGCGTGCCACTTTTAATAAACTCATTAGAATCGACACATCGGTTGCGTTTAATGGATTTTTTAATGTTTCACCTTTTGACATTAAATAGGTGTTCCAAAAATCAGCAATAGCACTAAAATTTTCTTTCGGTTCGCCATAACTGCTGTTGCGTTCGATGTTGACGCATTTTGCAACTTCTGCAAGGATTTCTTCTCTAATCAAAATTTTCCTCCTAATAAAATATCCTAAATTTAAAATACCAACATTAAAATAATAGACATCAGTGACAAACACACACTCAGCAAGAAGATGATGAGCACAGCCGGTTTTGGTTTTAATCCGTTTTTAAGCAGCCGGTAGTGAATGTGTGTGTACATGGTGTTGTCGGCTTTGTGTGCCGGTTTTCCCGCAATAAGGCGGCTTACGACGACATGCATGGCATCAAAAATCGGAATCGCCATGGCCAGCATGGGAATAATCATGTTGATGACGGTTGCTTGTTTAAATGCGCCGTGCAGTGAAATCGCCGCCAATAAATATCCCAATAAATAAGCACCTGAATCGCCCATGTATATTTTCGCGGGAGGAAGGTTAAACCTTAAAAATCCGGCAACAATACCCACCAAAATAACAGATAAAAATGCAGATTCAGGTTGATTGTTATAAACCGCAAAGATAAAAAACGTTACCCCGGAAACCAGCGCCAACAAGCCGCACAAACCATCCAAACCATCCATGAAGTTAAAGGCTGTGACCAGCCCGACAAACCATAAAATGGTGAGCACAAATTGCAGCCAAAAGGGTAGGTACACATAAACATCGGTGAACGGGTTCATGAATCCGGTGAAACGCACTCCGGCAGCAAAGGCAATGACCGCGGCGCCGAAATGCACCAGCAAGCGCGGCCAAACAGGAAATTCCTTTCCCTTGGTTTTGGTATAATCATCAACAAGCCCCACGGTAACGATGAGTGCTGCACCCAAAAGCACTGCGGGCAAGACAGGGTCCAGCTCAAGGTCAATGAAGGGGTTGATGCCCAATAAAAAAAATACAAAACCAATAACAAAAACAATAAACATCGTTAATCCACCGCTGAGCGGAATAGGGGATTTGTGTTTTTTTCGTTCGGTTGGTTTGTCGGTAAAATCGTTTTTTATAGCAATTCTTGCGATGAATGGGACGGCAACGATCATTAATAAAAATATAATTACAAATGTAATTGCATAAATCAGCATAAATACCTCTTATTCATTGAAATGCGCACAAAGGTATTATATGCTTTATGCCGGATTAATACAAGATTTCTGTAAAATGTCCACGATTTTTTCCACGGCATTGGGCATGTTTTCATGCATTGCCTGTATATACACCATTCGGTTTTTATATAAATCTTGCACGGCGCTTACCAAAGTCTCCTTTGTCAGTGCATCTTCACTGAGTACCATGGAAAAACCTTTTGCTTCAAATGAGGACGCATTTAGAATTTGATCACCGCGTGATGCGCTTAATCCAAGCGGAATGAGCAGGTTCGGTTTTTTAAGTGCCACCAATTCAAATATGGTGTTTGCACCGGCACGGGAAATCACAAGATCACTGATGGCAAGTACATCTGCCATTTCGTTTGATATATATTCAAATGCATGGTATCCATCCGCCGCCGCAGAACCCATTTTGCCTTTTCCGCATAAATGTATAATTTGAAAATATTCGAGCAGTTCGGGCAATGCATCATATATGGTGGCATTAATCGCTTGCGCGCCTGTTGATCCGCCGGTAATGAGCAGAATCGGTTTTCTGTTTGGGTCGGTACCGGTAAAACGGTAGCCATTTTCTTTATTTGCATGAAATAATTCATTACGGATGGGGGAGCCTGTATAAACTGCTTTATGATTGGGTATAAAAGCCATTGTTTCTTCAAAGCTGCAACACACGGTTGATGCAAAGGGTATGGCCAGTTTGTTTGCCAAACCAACGGATCGGTCTGATTCATGTATGACCGCACGAATACGGCGTGTTTTTGCTGCTGCGATAACCGGTACAACAACAAATCCACCTTTTGAAAATACCAAATCCGGGTTGATCTTTTTTAGAATTTTTAATGCATCAAAGTATCCTTTGGCAATTCGGAAAATATCGGTGATGTTTTTAAAACTTAAATACCGACGCATTTTGCCGGAGGATATGCCGTAAAAAGGAATGTCATGTTCTTTGACCAGTGCCTCTTCCATGCCGCCTTTACTGCCTATATAATGTATTTGAAAACCTGCTTGTTTTAATGCCGGTACCAGTGCAAGATTTGGTATAATATGACCCGCTGTTCCGCCACCGGTTAAAATAATTTTTTTCATAAAGGCTCCTTTGTTGTGTATATTTGTGCTTTTTAAGGCTTCACATGGAAATGATACAAATTAAATAAAAATTATTACAATTGTATTAAAAAATATATGTATAAAAATTGTAATCCATCTGCTATAATACCATACTACATTATATCTTAAAACGAAAAAAATATTTGGGAGCTTATGGACCAATGATAAAGCTATTCATATGTATTGTTGTGATCATCATAATGTTCACGGCATGTACACGTTCCGGTGGTTACACGGAAACAACAGATGAAAGCACGGATTCTGTTGTTCAAATGGTAGACCATCTTGATGAAGATGTTGAAATTTCGGCGTTTTTCGGACAAATTCCATCCCATAATGAATATCATATAATCCTTGAAATGGACACTGAAACACGCATGGTGAACGGCATTTCCCGTATCACATTTACCAATCGGACGCATGATTATATAAACCGTGTGGTGCTTCGGGTATATCAAAATGCTTTTAATGAAAATGTCTTGCCACGACCGTATTTTTCTGAATCTGAAGGGCGTGTTTTTCGTCGCGGGCATGAAATTTCTTACATGGATATTCATTATGTATCGGTCGATAATGTCACGGCAAAACATTTTGTGAATGATACCGTGCTGACCGTCATGTTGGATGAACCGCTTCCTCGTGATGCCACCATACAGCTAATGCTGCAATTTTCATCTGAAGTGCCGCTTTTGGCGCACCGCACCGGCGGCAATGATGCCGGAATGTGGTTTGGCATGTTTTTACCCATATTGTCGGTATATGATGAGTTGGGCTGGTTAAAACATGCTTATTATCCGGCCGGTAATCCCTTTGTGCTTGAAACTGCAAATTTTCATGTTGCAATCACCACACCCATCCGATATGTGGTGATCGGTACCGGTTTTCCGACAGAAGAAATCATTGTCGATACAGACACAAAGACGACGCATTTTCATGCGCAAATGGTGCGCGATTTTGCATTTGCGATTTCGCCATTTTATCATCAAAAACAAGCACGCACGGAATCCGGCATGGATGTCTATTTATATTATTTCACGGAAAGTATTAATGCGGAAGCTGTGATGGATATGGCAATACGGGCCATTGATCATTTTTCAAATACCGTTGGCAGTTTGCCGTTTCATAATATTACCATTGCAGAAACAGAGCTTGCCAGCGATTCGTACGCCTTTTCACAAATTATTTTTGCCAATACACAACATTTATTGCAAGGCAATTTACAATCCATGGTTCAATCCATTGGTGAACAATGGTTTGCCAATGTGGTGGGGTCGAATCGTGTAAAAGAACCGTGGTTGTCGGATGGTCTTATTCGTTTTATTCAGGCATCGTTGTTTTATCCTACACAAGAAGCCCTTGAAAACCGTATCCGCAGTGAACTGGATTTCTTGGCAAATTTTACAGATTTGATCATGGCCAATGATTTATCATATTTTAACACCAATATGGAATACATTGCGGTTCAGTCCAGACGTGCGATGGTCATGTTGTACTTTTTAGAAGAAAAAATGGGTACTGAATCTTTTTGGTCATTAATTCGGAATTATTATACGACATTTTCTTTTGAAATTGCGTCTGTACCGGATTTTATAATGCTTGCCCAAGAAGAATACGGTGATTACTTGGATGCATTTTTCAGATTTTGGTTGAATACTGCCAATTTACCGCGGCTCAATTGATGTGTATCTTGTGCGCAAGTCCTGATAATGCAGGCTCAAAAATAATGCCATGGCGCGGATCTGTTTGCGCTTGCATTGTTTTTTTTATGCAATCATGTACAAACGATACTGCCAGTGCTGCTGATGCCGATAGTGATTTTCCGCTTAAATATGCAGACAACAACACGGATGCAAAGACATCGCCGGTACCCGGATAAAAGCCCTCCAAGGTTTCTTTAGTGTGGAACGTAATGTCCCCGCAATCATATACCGCCGCGCCGATGCTCTTGTCATGCAGACAAACACCGGTGAGGACAACTTGTTTTTCATTTTCGCCAATAAAGGCCAATGCGTGCAGCATCTCTTTAATTTCTGACCGTGTGTGTATGCCTGCATGATAGGTTTGATTTAACAACAATGATGCCTCTGTCACATTCGGTGTAATGATGTCTGCTTTTGTACATAATTTCCGCATGTGGTCCGGGAAATGAGCATCAAAGGTTTGATATAATTTACCATTGTCACCCATCACCGGATCAATCATGATCAATGATTTGGGGTTCATATCGATGATTTCACCGAGTATGGCGACTTGTTCAGTTGAACCCAAAAAGCCGCTATAAAGCGCATCAAATGTTAGTTCCAAGGTGTTCCAATGTTGAGCAATCAGTAATAAATCGTATGTTAAATCATGCTTCGTAAAACCTTGAAATCCACCGGTGTGTGTGGAGAGTACCGCTGTGGGCATCACCGCACAAGATATACCGCATGCCGAGATGATGGGTAGCGCCACGGTTAATGAGCATCGCCCAAAACATGAAATATCATGAATGGCAGCAACGGTTTTTAACGGCGTGTTCATACCGTCATATCCTGAAGCAGACTTAAAACAATGGTGCTGAATTTATTTTTTGCTTTATGTCCTTCAACCAATACTTCATCTTCTGTGAGCGGTTGATTTAAAATGCCGGCAGCCATATTGGTTATCAGTGCAAAGCCCATAATACGCATTCCGCAGCGTCTGGCCATGATGGTTTCATGCACACAGCTCATGCCGACGACATCACCGCCAAGTGTTCTTATTGCACGAATTTCCGCAGGGGTTTCAAATTGCGGTCCGGGCATGTAAAAATATACCGCATCGTGAAGTGTGATATCGTGTTTTTGTGCTATATGTTTGGCGTCGCTTAAATATTCACGGTCAAAAACTGCGGACATATCAAAAAAGCGTGTTTCAAATGCCGATTTATCAAAGCCTACCATTGGGCCGGGGTGTGTAAGATTGATATAATCCGTTAAGCACGCCAAATCGCCGACATTATAATTTAAATTAACACCGCCGGTTGCGCATGATAAAATCAACGCGCGCGCGCCCAGTAAATGTGCGACCCTAACCGGATATGCAGACGCTTCCGGTGAAAGACCTTCGTACAAATGAAGCCGGCCTTGCATGGCGACTACTTTTTTTCCTGCCAGTTTACCAAAAACATAGCGTCCGATATGTCCGGGCGCGGTTGATGTTTGAAAGTAGGGAATGTCATCATAGGGGATAAAAATCGGTTCTTCAATATGTTCTGCCAAAAAACCAAGCCCCGATCCCAAGATTAAAAGGATATCGGGGCTAAATTCGCCGAGTTGGTTCTTTATGAATTGTGCAGATTCAAGATAGGATTCGTTTGTGTATTTCATCGCGTTAATGCCTCCTGCATCGGCAAAATATTTGTGATTATGAATTGTAAATTTTTAATTTATGGATTGCATCCTCAGCAATAAGTACTTCACCATGTTCGAGTAAGTATTGGTGTGATACAACATTGGAAACATGCTTTTGGCCGTATTCGAAGAGGATGGACTCAAAATCTTCCGTAGTGACATCATTGGGTGTTTCGTTTTGAAAATGTAAAAAATATCGATCATCGA
>Ga0209755_10002075_pt1 | contig 28502 bp, 22 predicted proteins | sample TergutCo191P1_FD_187301 | JGI IMG/M metagenome (GOLD analysis project Ga0209755, IMG submission 187301) | Cornitermes sp. P1 segment gut microbial communities from Petit-Saut dam, French Guiana - Co191P1 (SPAdes) (version 2) | ecosystem: Host-associated > Arthropoda: Insects > Digestive system...
AGTGTCCTGTGACGTTGGCAACCTTGTGAAACTTGCCGTCATCCATTTCAAATAACGAATGGAGAATACGCCTTTGGACAGGTTTAAGCCCGTCTTCAAGATCGGGAATAGCCCTGTCTTTAATTACATAGGACGCATATTCTAAAAAATTTCGATCGATAATATTTTTAATAAAAGCCATTAGTTAACTTTATATTAGAGATAATATTCGGTCAATAACAAAAAAGACCCTTAAATATCACTTTATACGATTGCGAATTCCTATCAGCATATTATAAACAGTGATAGAAAGCACATCCCCCACAGAAGCGTCAACAGCGGAATAAATCAATTGATGTTTCTCCAAAACATCGCCTGTTTTATTATCAATCATTTCTAGGATAAGAACAAATTCTAAATTATCGCTGATACCGCGACGTCCGGATTGTTCCGCGAAAGGATCATAATTATCTTCGCCCGTCGTATCATAAAAGAAAATACTGTCATTTATTTCCCATGAAAAATATTCACGCGCTCCGGAAGCGCTTTCAAGCGGCGGATTAGGTCTGCGCGGAACAGGGCTTGCGGATTCCGAAGAAAGCTCCACACCTTCAGACAGCGGCAATATCGATCCTTTCAGGATATAATCACTCGCCCGCTGAGATCGAGCCTGAATATAATTTTGAGAACTCACTTCGTATAACAAATGCCTGTGAAAAAACGCGTTATCGCCGGTTCTGCCGGTACCGGCGACTGACGGCACAAAAACCCTTGGTTCGCGGACATTTTGACAAAAAGCTTGGAAACAGAGAAGAAGTAAAATCAGTAAAAAAGCAACCTTCCTCATACTGATATTTTAACGGCAAAATCGCAAAAAATCCACGCCGTATTAGGCTGTTGACATTTGAGGCTTTTCCAAAACTTTCGAACCAAAGGTTCGCGTTTTTGGAAAAGCTACCTTAGATCTTAAAAAAACCGCGCGGGCTCTGTTTTTTATTTCCCTTTTATAGTATAATTAATATTGAGATGTTAAGATTATCTCTAAAAACCGTATTTTTCTCAGTTTTTAGCGTTATTGCAGCTCTGTATGTGATTTCGTGTGTTCAGCCGCCGGATTACAACGCGTTCCTGAAAGACCCTGATGTTAAGGACAAAATTGAAAGAGACAGGGTTAATATAACGTCTGCTTCAGACAGCGGATTAACAACCGGAGACAGGAGAATTACAAATCTTAACCCCGACAAATATTACATGATAAAAACAGAAACAGGCGAAGAGCAGGAAGTTGTCGCAGGTACTGACGTAAAGAAATCGGAAGCGTTAAATGAAGATGAAGAAGGAGATGAAGAGGGCGAAGAAGACGAAACTTCGAAAAAAGATAAAGATGATAAAAAAACCGAAGTTGTTTTTGGTGATCCGGAATTTGGGTTTATTTCCCGTGAAGGCAGGATAACGGAAAAACTGGAAGATATCGGAAAAGTAACCGGAAAGGCGATAATCAACCTGAAGAACAGCAGAATAAATAAAACGGAAACAACTCCGGCAATTTTTACTAAATACACGGTAAAATCCGCAGCCGCGCTGACAGGAAAAATATCATATTACGAAAATCTTTCCGGTGTTAGTGAGATAGACGATAAAACTCCAAAAAAACAGCTCCCCTCAAACCGCATTATCGCGGCTCCCGATGAAGGGAAATTTCACTTTCTTGATTTAAGTTCATTCATCAAAGAAGCTGATAAAGACGAAAACGGCGTTAATGATTTTTTATATGAGCCGCCTTTCGCGATCAATCCAAATCCGGAAGATGATAATGAGACAGCTCCTGTCTGCATTCTGAATATGGAGAAAAAGGCGCTCCAATTATCCAGAGCGTACTTGTCGGTAGATTATCTTTTGGTCGAAAGGAATGAAAAGCAGGAAATTACGAATTTTAATATCATAACTATCAATTACAAAAAAGGCGATAAAACTCAGGAAGACGGAACAATCTTAAAACTGGAAATTACTTATTCCGGGGATATCACTAATCCTCTTGAGATAATTTCCGACGCGCAAGAATATATCCAGTCCGAGGACGAGGCAGTGATCAATTTCGAGGTTGTAAATTCTTCTGACTATTCGGAGATTTCATGGTACACTGACGCTGATGATCCTGCGTCGCCGGCAGAGACAGGTCCGAATTTTGCCATGGACTTTTCGAGTGATTTAAAATACCAAATTATAGGAACATATTACATATATGTGACGGCAAAACTGAACGCAAGCGGCGAATTTTTCGGCGCTTGCGTTGAAATAAAAGTAGAGGCGCATCAATAAATGAAAATAAATTATGAGAACAAATTGGAGGATAAAATGAAAACAAAGAAAAGCGGCGTTTACGCCGTATTAACAGCGGCAGTATTGATAATTACAGCAATACTGATAACAACGTGTTTAGAACCCATCACAGGTTTTAAACCACCCGAAACAGAAAGGTTATTTCCGCAAATCCCGGAAGACTTTGTACCTGCGCCGGGCAAAGGGGTTGTACAGTTTTATATTACGAAAACAGACGGGCGCTACGTACTCCCGGATGTAGAAGATGAAGAAGATTTTACAGAATTCGACTTGTATGTTTATAATGATGTCACTCCGGGCGGTTCGTATCAGCAAGGCGTGGATACTTTGGTAACTCCGACAACTGAATTTCCCGCTAATCCTATGCGTATCACAGCTTTGTCAAATCCGATTGAACTCGAAGCAGGCAGTTATTTCTTTAAATTAGACGCATACCAATACAACACAACGTCTGCTCCCTCCGCAACCAATTGTTGTACAGATTGTAACGGGACAAGCGGCGGTGATTGTGAATGTGATTGCTGCGGCGGCGGTAATGCCTGTGAATCGTGTTCATATAACAGCACAGTAGCGGCTACCGGAGTGTCAGCGTCAGTTACATTAGCATTAAATCAGCCTAATAATGTACCAATCACACTTAAAGCGTTAGGCGCGGCTGCAGCCGGTCAAGGACAATTCAACTTTTCTTTCATTCACGCTTCTCACGGCTATAGCGCGCTGCCACAGATGACTATAACTCCCTTATCAGCAGGCGGTTCAACCCCGGCAGCAATAACAATTACGAATGATCCTGGATCCCCTCAAACACAATTGCTTAATGCAGGTTATTACCGAATTTCTATCGCAATGTCACAAACCAACTATCAAACTCAATATTACATAGACACACTGTGGATTTATCAGGGAATGACTTCTACTTTAGCAAAAGATACCTTACCGACACTAAAGAGTACGCTTCATAATATACATTTCTACTTTAGAGACGGAAGAAACCCTGCTTATGCTGTTGAAACCGCAACACATGGAACGACATTTTCCTCATTCTCCGGTACAAATACAAATTATCAAATTGGAAATGTAATTCATAGTACTGATCCAACAAAGTTTTGTAACGGCTGGTACACTACTGATACATTGGCTGCTGATGCCGTCATTAGTACGGCAATCGTTCCAGGGTACAGACTCTTAAAAAATGAACTTCCGCTTTACGCAGGCTGGATCGAAGGCACAAGTTTAATAACCATTTTAAGCTATACATTTGATGCACCGCAAGCCGGAGACGAGCCTGATGTGAACACTTCTGTAACAAGCTTTAATTTTGACACCACCGATATAGTAATAACCTATACAGTAACTAATGCCACTGCTTTCACCGGACCCTATTCTTGGTCTACCAGTGTTGAAGGTCATGTTACGTCACAAACCTCTAGCGTATTTTCTTTGACGATTGATGAGGCTGCTTTTGACTATAAACTTCAGGGAGGATTCTCCGTAACAGTTCAAGTGTTAAATCCTACAGCTGGTCTTGTTTCAACTGTTATCACAACTGCAGTTAATTAATTTTTAATTTGAATTAAAGCCTGTTGCCTTTTAGTAGCAGGCTTTTTTTTGTATTTAAAGAATCACGAACATCCTTAATCGTTCTCGGGGAGGGGGATTCGGAGTTACGGCAGAAAGAGAAAGAAAGAATTCTTACCACAAACTACTCAAACACTACGAACTTGCTGTTTGATATCTATTCTTAATCCTAAATCATTTTTGTTCATTCGCAGGGATTACTTGAAAAAAGGATTAAGATTTAGGTTCGTGTTGGTTTGTGGTAAAAATTACCGCTATCTTCCCCGTGTAACGAATCCGACTTTGTAACCAATCGCAAGTCCCAGAACAAATCGTTTGTAATAAATAACAGGCGGCTCGGGGGCAAGGGTGCCGTAAGTGTTCTTCATAATTATATCGGTAAGCGTGTGTAAATAAGAGACATCAAGAAACAGAGAACCGGAACGTCCCATCCTCATGCCGACCTGCAAACCTCCGCCTACTTCATAATCAGGGAATTCAGTGAATACGTCCGATGTATTAAAATTATATTTAAAAACACCGTACGGCTGAAACACTACATATCTTGATTTTATTGGAAACTTTAATTCCGCTCCCGCCGCAAAATTATAAAAAGCGTACGTGTACGTATCTCCCATGCTGAATTTAAAATTTGTTTCGATACTCATAAAATATAGTAATTGAAATTCGAATCCGAAAGTAAAACCCGGCTGAGGTTGAATTCGATTATCAAGAGGAATCATATCATCGGGCTTGCCGTCAGGACCTTCCACGTAAACAGCCTGTCCGCCTATCAATCCTTTTGGCTGAAGTGCGTGAAAAATTATCGGATAATCAAAAGACAGTCTCATATATATCCATTTATTCTGCCAGTCTCTGTCGATGAGATCCTTGCTTGTCGCCGTAGGAATAAAAACCGTCGCTCTGTGAAAAATAAATTGATTGTATTCAAACATTTCATCAAGACTGGTAAAATAAAAATCGAAAGCGACTTTTTCTTCCTTGTCTTTATTATCGACAAGGCTTACATTGATAACAAATTGATTTTCTCCGGGAGGCGCGGGTTGCATTGACCCCTGAACCGATACCATGTTCGGAGAAACGGTAAATTCAAAAGTATAAGCGGCATCCTTTTTTCTTTTTGTAACTGTATAACCCGCGGTACGCGCTTCAATCGTAAAATTTCTCAAAAAATATTCATGATGTTCTTCATTATCCGCGGTTCCCTCGATGAAAATAAATCTGTTTGATATATTTTGAGCAAAAGACGCGGCAGCAAGGGCGAGTAAAACCGTCAAAAATAAAGCTCTTTTCATCTAAATTCCATTATAATCAAATATCGACTGTTTTTCAAGGAAGAGTTAGAAATAAGTAATCCTGAAGTCATTTTTTGACTTAAAACCAAGTCTTTTATAGAGTTTTTGTGCCGCAATATTCGATTTTTTAACAAAAAGAGCCGCTCCCATGCTTTCATCCTGACTCAGCAATGAAGACAGAAAATGAGACGTCATCACGCGGGCAATGCCCTGCCCCCGAAAATCGGGATGAACAAAAACCCCGCCAATCAGATATTTTGTAAATGATATTCCGCTTACATTGATTTTTCCGATAAGCCTGCCGTTAAGTTCAGCCGCCAGTATTCTGCCGCCTGAGACAATGTGCGCAAGATTCACCTTGCATGCCGCAGGATGAAAAAACGACCCCTTATGCAGAACTTCTTCCCGTTCGTAAGCCGCCTGAAGAGGAAAAAGCGCGTCTAAATCAGTCATCCGCGGAACACGCAGGATAAGCCCCGGTATTGATAAATTACTCTTTGTTATTTGTTCATTGCTTTTTAAATCAAGGCTCATAAGATCATAATCGAAGAAGCCTGAGACTTCTTTTCCGAAATTATTAACCGCGTCTTCAAGAAATAAAACTTCTTCTCTTAATCCTTGAATTGAATGAATCTTCTTTAAGTGAAAAAAATTTCCTAAAAATTTCGGAGACGGTATATTGTCAAACCCCGAAAAAACAGGCAATATCGCGCTTTTAGAATTTATTATTAACGCTTTTGGCTTCTGCTTTTTTTCCGATAAAAACCACACAGGATCTTTTGATGGATTACGTGAAAGAAATTTCGCGCAGGCGCAGGTGTAATTATTTTCCATGTCGAATAACATTTTATCGGCAAGAATTATTTCTTCGTCAGCGTTTTTCATCTTACGCCATTGGAGCGCGGAAGTTGTTTTACTGTTCATAGGGAAGTTTTCCGAGAGCGGGAATCTTTCCGAGAATTGCGGAAAATCCCGCCGCAAAAGATTCCGGGGCGTAACTGTACACGGCGACTGCTCCTGTTACCCAGTCCGCGCTTTCAATATACACAGGGCTTAAAATAGAAACAACATAAACGGCTTTTTTTAAATTTTGCAAAGCTTTAAGCATTTGTAAATCCGCGCTGTCGGATAAGCATAAAATAATTGTATCGGCGCTGCGCGCGAAAGACATAAAACTTTCGGAAAACGCTCCCGAAGAAAAATTAAACGCCGCAGCTCCCGGAAACGCGCGTCTTCCGTATCTGAAAAAATCATAATATTTTCCGGCTAAAAGCACGCGCCCCGCTTTTTCTCTTGTCAGCGGAAAAGCGTTCGACGGAACATCAGGTTTTACGATTGTAACGCTGCGCGCGGCTAAATCAAGAAAAAAAGCCTTGCCTTCCGGATCGGGCAGCTCTCTTGCTAATTTCGCCTGATCCGGAATATAGGGAACGCTTTTTTCCCCGCGCAGATATGTCAGTTTAGTTTCGAGTACACGCCGCGCGGATTCCCTTACTATCCTGTTGAAATCCTCTTCTGTCCGCATCGATTCAAGAAGATATGTCCATATTTCGTCATTTAAAACCGGCGTATCGGAATACATTATTACATCATTCCCCGCGATTATAGCCTGTTTTGCCGCGCGCGGTTTTGTGCGCATATAGGAAATGATTCCCATCATTAATAAGTCATCGGTAACAACGATTCCTTTAAAACCGATTCTTTCGCGTAACACATCGCGCAGAAACCACGAAGAAAGAGTAGCGGGTGTTTGCCCCGCGTCCGTCAGAGGAAACGCTAAATGCCCCGACATAACAGCGGGTAATCCCTGTAAAACCATCATTCTGTACGGAAGAAGTTCTCTGTCCCAAAGGGTATCGTAAGTAATATCGATTCTCGGAAGAACACCGTGAGAATCGAGCGCCGTCGCTCCGTGCCCGGGATAATGTTTCGCTGTCGGAATTACTCCCGCCGCGAGATGTCCTCTAACAAAAGCGGCGCCTAAAATTCCTGCCTGCACAGGATCGCTTCCGAAAGCTCTCGGTCCTATCAGAGTAGAATCACGATCCGTAAAAAGATCGACAGTCGGAGCGAAATTTATATTAACGCCGAGAAGCGCAAGCTCTTTTCCGATGTAGAAACCCGCTAAATACGCATCCCGCGGATAACCGGACGCTCCTATCGCCATATTACCAGGTGTTTCGCTTGTAGCTCCCCTGACATGACGCACCCAGCCGCCTTCCTGATCCGTCGCGACAAAAAGCGGAATGGAAAAAGGACCCGCCAAACTTGCCCTCTGCATTATAGCAACAGAGTTTGCCAGTACTCTTGTACTGACCGAATTCCATCCGAATACTTTTACGCCTCCTATCTGCTTCTGCCGAATCCAATCCATAATGAGCGGAGACGGCTCTTCTCCCTCCCACGCGAACATCATAAGCTGCGCCAGCGCCTGCTCATTAGTCATTCTGCTTTCAATCGCCGCCGCAAGCCCTGAAGGAGAGCCCTCATCGTGAAAACTCTGCGCGAACCCGGAAAAAGCAAGAAATAAAAAAATAAAACAAAATGTTATTCTCTGCGAGAGATATTCCTGACTAACTTTTGAGTTCATCAATATACCCTGCCGCGTAGTGCGCGGCGGCTGCGCCGTCAGCGGCGGCTGTTACTACCTGACGGAATGCGCCGGAGCGGACATCGCCCGCGGCGTACAGTCCCGGAATGTTAGTTGACATTTTTTTATCAGTGATTATATAACCGTCTTCGTCAAGAGCCGCGTTTAAATCCTTCGCAATAGAAGACTGCGGTACAGTGCCGGCAAAAACAAAAACCGCGCTTGCGCATTCTTCGGATATTTCGCCTGTTTTTTTATTTTCTAAAACAACAGCGCTTACTTTTTGTTCGCCTTTTATTTCTTTAATTACAGTGTTTAAAAGCACTTCGATATTCGGATTTTCCAGCGTTCTTTTAATTAACGCTTTCTGCGCGCGGAATTCATCGCGCCTGTGAACAATTACAACTGTTTTTGTCAGTTTTGACAGATAACGCGCTTCATCGCAGGCGGCGTCCCCTCCGCCTATAACAAATATTTTTTTGTTTTTAAAAAAATTGCCGTCGCATGTCGCGCAGTATGAAACTCCTCTTCCTGAAAATTCGCTCTCTCCGGGTATTCCGAGCCGCCGCGGTTTAGCTCCCGTCGCGATAATGACAGCGCTTGTTTTGTGCTTTGTTCCGTCCGTTATTCCGACTACAAAACAATCATTTTCTTTTTTAACCGAATTAACTGCGCCGAATAGAAATGACGCGCCGAAACTTTCAGCCTGTCTGTGCAGATCCATCGCAAATTCATATCCGGATCTGGGAGGCGCTTTTTCATTTCCTGCTTCGTCAATCAGCGCTGTATTTCCCGGATAATTTTCAAGCACATCGATAATTAATGCCTGACCTCCGACGGAAAGCTGCTCTATAACAAGCACTTTTAAATTTGCCCTTGCTCCGTACTGCGCGGCGGTAAGTCCCGCGGGACCCGCGCCGATGATTATCAAATCTAAATCAGACATTTTCACCTCTGATTCATTTTACATTTTTTTACAATTAAGTTATAGTGAACTGTGAACAAAAAACCTTCAATCAACCTATTTCTTTTTATTATATTATTTTTTACCGTACAAACTCTGACTTTTGCGCAGAACAGGCAACCTGCGCAGCCGCGCCTTGAGCCCGATCCGAAAGCGATTGAATATTTCCGGATTGGCTCCCGATCGTCGGGGTTTTCATGGGCTGAACTTGCTCAGATTTGTCTTTGGACATCAGGAGATGTCAATTTAACAAATATACAAAAATTAACTAACGCGGTAACTGCTCTTAACAATTCAGCCGATCTTCCGCGTTCGGACAGGGAAAAAGCGGAGTTTATACTTGAATATATGCATAGAAATATTTTAAAAACTTATTCTCTTTATCAAACAAGACTGGATACAATTTTTACAAACGGCAGTTTTAACTGCGTATCTTCGGCGGCGCTTTATATGATTCTATGTAAATCGGCGGGGCTCAACACAAGCGGCGTAATGACAAAGCATCACGCTTTTATAATAGTTCATATTGAAGGAAATAATATTGACGTTGAAACAACAAACCGTTACGGTTTTGAACCGGGCAACCGAAAAGAATTTCACGATCAATTCGGAGCGCTCACAGGTTTTTCCTATGTGCCGGCGAATAATTACCGCGACAGGCAGACTATAAATCAGATTGAACTTGCTTCATTAATTTTCAACAACCGAATCGCGGATTTCGAAAGAGCAAACCGGTATGCCGACGCCGTTCCTCTCGCGATAGATCGCGCTGTCCTGCTTTTAGGCGATTCGATTACCGGAAATATTTCTTCTTCCGCCGAAACGATTTTTGAAAATCCGGAAAAGGACCTTTTTGAAAGACTTTTTAATTACGGCGCTTTTCTGTTACGCGCAAACAGGGAAGAAGACGCTCTTTCATGGGCATTAGCCGCATCCGCAAAATATCCCGATAACGCGCGCTGGCAGGAATTTATCATGGCGGCGGTAAACAACCGCATAACGCGTTTTTTGCGGGATAAAAAAGTTTCCGACGCAAGAAATTTTCTGAATAAGAATTTTTCTTTTTTATCACGGGAGGATAATCAGAAATTTGACAATCTTGTAACCGATGCCGAACTTTTATACAGAGCGAACAATATAAAAACCGATACAGAAGCAAACGAGATAATTAACGCGGCGGAAACAGCGCGTAACAACGGTAAAATAGACGAAGGAAGATCGCGCGAGATCATTACTTTTACCGTTCAAAAAGCAGCCGCTCTCCTCTGCGCGCCTCCGGGCAGAAATTGGAGAGCCGCGATCATTTACATCGAAAACGCTCTTTCCCGTTTCGGCGCAAACCGCGATCTTGAGCAAAACCTGAAAATATACCGCGATAATCTTGTCGCGGATTACCACAACCGCTTCGCGACCGAATGGAACAAAAGAAACTACGCCGAAGCGGAGAGAATATTGAACGAAGGCTTAGCGGAATTTCCTGACAACAGACAGCTGCTTTCGAATAGAGAAACAGTTAATAGGCAAAAATCACAATAGTTTTATTTTGCGTAATAGTTTATTAAACACCCGTCAATTAAAATCTGCCTTTCAGCGTCCGTAAGTTCACCTAACGCCGCTTTTATTTCTTTTACAGTATCACCTAACACGTAACCTGTGATTGTCTCTTTCTTTTCCCGGACAGCGGTTTTAACGCCCGGGAAGAAAATAAAACTATCAAGAGAGAACGCGCTCTCGTCCGTAATTAAAAACGGTAAAATGCCCCAATTGATAAGGTTCGAGCGGTAGCGTTTTGTCGCGTATTCAAGAGCAAGATTCGCGCTTGCGCCCAGCACTCTCTGACAGGAAGCCGCCTGCTCTCTTGCGGAGCCGTCTCCGGGCTTACGCGCGAAAATCGCGCTTCCAATTCCAAAATCATCAACAGAAAAACCGGAACAACCCGGGATCATCCTTATTTTTCCTGTTATCTTTTCTAATTCTTTATTCTCCGTTAACTGTTCTCTGTTAAATTCTTTCGCTCTCTTCACATACTCAGGGTCTTTCCGGCTCAATGTAAATTCCGCTAATTTTAACGGATTGGAACGGTAAGAAGAAGTTTCACCTGACGGGATAAGTTCGTCGGTTGTCGTTACAGGATCGGTAATGAAACAAACCACCTTTAACAGCAGATTTTCAGGTAACGCGGGCATTTTAGGCCAATCTTTGATATTCGGACCGAATATCAGTTCTTTTTCTGTTTGAGGCTTACCTGCGCCGTTGTAAACTTTTTTATCGTAAATACTTTTATCAAAAAAGAATTTATATTTGTTTAATTTAACGTTAATATCCGCGGCGGATGTAATTTTTCCTCCGTTGATCGCGCTTGCGGCGATAGAACGCGCGTCCATGAGCGCGACTGACGCGATCTGTCCGTCGTTCGGTTTTGACCCTTCGCGGTTCATAAAGTTGCGCGTAACGTGGCGTATTGAAAGTTCGTTGTTCGCGGGCGTATCTCCCGCTCCGAAACAGGGACCGCAGAAAGCCTCGCGCACTAGAACGCCCGCCTTCATAAAGGTTTCCACGGCTCCGTTTTTTACAAGCTCAAGATATGTCGGCTGACTTTCAGGATACACGCTCATTGTAAAATTTCCGCTGCCGGCGGAAGAGCCTTTTATTATATCGGCAGCCGCCATTATGTTTTCAAAAATACCGCCCGAACATCCGGCGATTACAGCCTGTTCCGCCCACACTCCGCCGTCGCGGTATTTTAAACCAAGCTTTAAATTTAAACCTGTACTTTTATTTTCTTCTTCAGTCTTTGCCAGAATATCTTTCACGTTTTTTTGCAGATCTTTTATCGTATACACATTACTCGGATGGAAAGGAAGCGCGATACAAGGCTCAATCTTGGATAAGTTTATTTTGATAAATCCGTCGTAATACGCGGCATCGGCGGGTTTCAGTTCTTTGTAATCGCTTTCTCTGCCGCGCTCTTTAAGATAGGTTTTCACAATGTTATCTGTCATCCAGATCGAAGACCAGCAGGCGGTCTCGGTTGTCATAACGTCAATACCGTTTCTGAAATCAATTGATAATTTCTCGATACCCGGTCCTATAAATTCCATCACTTTATTTTTAACATATCCGTTTTTAAAAGTTGCGCCGATAATCGTAAGCGCGACATCATGAGGACCTACTCCTTTCGCAGGCTCGCCTTCAAGAAAAATTCCGATAACGCCCGGAGACGGCATATCGTAAGTTCTGCCGACAAGCTGCTTCGCAAGTTCTCCGCCGCCTTCACCTACCGCCATCGTTCCGAGAGCGCCGTAACGCGTATGACTGTCCGAGCCGAGAATCATTTTACCGCAGCCAGCCATCATTTCGCGGTTATAACTGTGAATGACTGCAAGATGAGGCGGAACATAAATGCCTCCGTATTTAGCAGCCGCCGACAGCGCAAAAACATGATCATCCTGATTGATCGTTCCGCCGACAGCGCAAAGACTGTTGTGACAGTTTGTCAGCACATACGGCATTGGAAATTTTTCCATCCCGCTGGCGCGCGCGGTTTGAATAATGCCGACGTATGTAATGTCGTGCGAAGTAAGCGAATCAAATCTCAATGTAAGGTTTTTCGCGTCACTGCCTTTATTGTGAGACGCGAGAATTGACGATGCGATCGTTCCGGCTCTCGTTGTTTCCTTCGAAACGGTTTTTCCTAACCGCGCTAATTTCGCGGGAGCGTCAGCGTTATCTTCAATTATGTCTTTGTTGCCGAGCAGATAAACTCCGCTGTTAAAAATATCAATCATATTTTCTCCTGAATAATTCTATCATAATCATGAAAAACTTTCCATATTTTTATTTTTCATGTATACTTAACATAGCGTGAAAAACCTGTTTTAGGAGCGGACAATGTCAATTTTATTTTCCGGTGATTTTCATGCCGGTGAGCGGAAAGAATTATCAGCTATAACTAAAAATATACTTGTTAAAAAATACGGTCAGGATAAATTTGACAAAATAAGTTATCATATTATTTTAGGCGACGGCGGCTTTATGTGGCTTGGCAATCAAAAAACCGATATATATAATTATGAAACATTAGCGCATCGTCCGTTTCCGATTCTTTGCGTTATCGGCAATCATGAGCCAATTCTCGGCATGAAAGATTTGAATGAAACCGATATCGGCATCGGAGAGACAGTTTATAAAATAAATGACGAACCGTTTACCGCTTACCTTAAACGCGGCAAGGTTTACACAATCGACGGAATAAAATTTTTAGTTTTAGGCGGAGCGTTATCAATTGATAAACATTTACGTACTCCCGATAAAACATGGTGGAAGAACGAATATTGGGATGAACAGGAGAAAAAAAATATCTTTATATTACTGGAAAAAGATAATACCTTTGATTATGTAATTTCGCATACAGGTCCTGAAAAAATAAATAATTATCTTTTTAAGAATTTTCCTTCATACGGCGGAAAGTCAGCGGATGAAGTCGCGATTATGAATGACGAGATAAATGAGAAAATTCATTTTAAGGAATGGTGGTGCGGTCATTGGCATGATGATAATTTTTATTACGATATGAAAAATCAACATGGGTATCAATATTTATACAGAAAAACAAAAATCATGGAAAAAAATGACGATAATTTTGTGATTTTAAATGAATACAACGATCAAAAACGCTGAAAATATGTCAAAAATCGGTTAATTTTAGAAATAAAATTGAAATAATCGCCGTTTTTTTCACTAGCCAGCTGTCAATTTATAATTTACAATAAAAGCTATGGAAGAACTTGACCTCCACTTCGTAAGGGGAGACCCGGATTTCGGCATCGCGTCCGAAGGTAAATTCATCAGCGATATCAGTGAAATTATCAGTTTTGTCAGTAAGGTCAAAGATACTGTTAAATCGATAAATTTAAATAATCAGGCGGCAATCAAAGAAATCCCTGAAGTAATCGGCGAATGTAAACAGATTGAAAAATTAAATATTTCTCATACAGGCATAACGGAAATACCGGATTTTATTTTTACTCTTCCCAATCTTCAGAACCTTTCCTGCTGCTGCTCGGAAGTGCATGAATTTCCTATAGGCGTTTTTAAAGCGCAGAAACTCAAACGTCTTCATATACGAATAAATAAAGACTGGAAAATGCCGAAAGAAATTGCCGCCATGCCCGATCTTGAAACTCTTTTATTGGATTTATATACATCCTCTGATATGCCAAATAATTTAGGCGTTCTAAAAAAATTAAAACAGCTTATAATTGCCGCAAAATATACAGAAGGAGATGTTCCCGATTTACCGTCTTCACTTGCGAAACATCCGTCATTAAAAGAATTAAGTTATATTGATCCGTTTTACAGATACCGGAAAAACTTTAATATGGATACGGCGGTAAAAACACTTTCTTCATGCCATGAATTTAATACTTTAAAACTTTCCGGTTTTTCTGTAGGTAAAGGTCACAAGGCGTTATCCGCGCTTAAAAATTTAAAGAAACTCGCTCTTAGTCATTTGCTTGTAGACGGAGACATCTTCGCTTCCGTCAAAGATTTGCATCAACTTGAAGTTTTAGGCATTTGGGGAAGCGAATTCAGAATCAACACCATACCGGATATATTTTCCAATATGCAGGATCTTCAGGAATTTTCATTTGCAGGCAACATAGTGACGCAGCTTCCTCCGTCAATTTATACTCTTTCAAAATTAAAAACACTTGCGATAGGCAGCACAGGGGTTACGTCCATAGACGATAAAATAGGCGATCTTCAAAATCTTGAAAAACTTCATGTTTATGATTGTCTTTTAGAAAAATTACCGGATTCTGTTTTAAAACTTCCTAATTTAAAAACGCTCAATATCGAAGAAAATGTTTTTAAAGAGGCGGATATCAATCAGATTAAAGCAAAAGTAAATTCTCTTAAACAAGAGGGAAAGAAAATTGAATTAATATGCGGCGATCAGGGATACCGGCAAATGGTAAAAAAATTGCGCGTATTTAATATAAAAGCCGCTGACGCTCCGGTAGATAAAGAACTTTATAATAAATTCTGCCAGAACGCGGTTAAAGAAAGCCCGCACGCGATAAAATATGTTAATGCCCGCAATTTACATAAAAAACACTACGCGGAAATTTGTATGCAGGCGATTAGAAGAACAGGTTCCGCCGCGCTTCTTAACTTTGTCACAGGGGAAGCTCTTGGCAGGCATTATTTTCCCGTTTGTATGGAAGGAGCAAGGTCGCCTGAAATCGGAGATACTTTTAATTTAATCAGAGACGATCTATTGTCAGATAACGAATACGTTCAGGTTTGTATCGAAGCGGCTCTGCACAATAAGTCAGCGGATTTTATAAACAACATTAACACTGAAGCGTTTCAAAAACGTTTTAAACGGGATATTTATGAGCGAATTTGCTGGGTAGCGGCATTGCATAATCCAAATACAATTTCGAAGATAAAAAGATAAATTTAACCGTCAAACCGCGATTATCTTCTCTAATTCACCTAACGCGTAGAGCGGGATGTCAAAAAGGCTTCCCGCCCTGTTATAATTCGCAAGCGACGATCGCACCTCTATTTTTGGCTGGAATTTTTCCCGGTAAACCATAAGACTTTTCGCTTTAAGGTTTATCGAAGATTTAACTTCTATCGGGATAATCTGACCGTCCAACTGTAAAACAAAATCAATTTCGGCAGTCGCGCTGTCATTTGTCCAGTACGCGATTTCTTTATCTTTTAAATGTTTTAATTCCTGACAGACAAATTGTTCGGTTAACGCGCCTTTGAATTCGGTAAAGAGCGCGTCTCCTTCAAGAATGGTTCTTGCCGCCAAACCCGACATTGCAGATAACAAACCAATATCGCAAAGAAATAATTTAAACGCGCCTGTATTAGCGTACCCTTTTAAAGGCAATGCGGGCTTTGATACACGGTTTACTTTATGAACAAGACCGCAGCTCTCAAGCCACGCAAGAGAGTTTTCGAATGTTGCTGTTGACGAATTTTTTTTAACATTTTTAAAGACAAATTTTTTATTTTCCTTTGACAACTCCGCAGGAGCCGCATTCCACAAAAGAAATGTTTTTTGAAGTTCGCCAGCCGGGATATGTTTGGAAAAATCCTGCTGATAAGAATCCAGAATATCATTCTGAATTCTTCTAGCTAAGTTGTAATCCTGATCTTTAGAAAATTCCATCACTACTTCCGGCATTCCGCCTGTGAAAAAAAACATTTTTAGATAATGAATTAATTTATCCTTAAAGACATTAATCATTTTCCAATCAATGCTTTTTATAAGTTCATTCAATTTTTCTTCGCCTATCGCCGTTAAAAATTCGGAAAATGTCAGCGGATACAGATTCATAAATTCAACTTTACCAACGGGAAATGAAACGCCCTCGTGTAAAAAGACTCCAAGCAGACTGCCGGCGGCAATAATATCGTACTCCGGCGCATTCTCATTAAAATATTTTAGCGAAGTTAACGCGTTCGGACATTCCTGAATTTCATCAAAGATGATCAATGTTTTATCGCTCTCAATTTTATTGCCTATCTCCAGTTCCAGTCCTTTTAAAATCCGGTTAACATCTAAATCATGCGTAAATAATTCCTGAACCCTTGTGTTTTTCTCGAATGAAAAGTAGGCGGTATTTTCATAATAGAGTCTGCCAAATTCTTTCATAAGCCACGTTTTGCCGACCTGACGAATCCCATTAATAATTAACGGTTTATGCCCCCCTCTGGTACTCCATTCCCTTAATAAATCGATTCTTAACCTTTTCATATATTAAATTATAACTTATTCATTGGCAAATATCAACATTTAACAGTATTTACATTGGCAAATATGATAATATTATTATATATACGTTGGCAAAAATAGAGTATATACTATATATTCGTTGGTAAAAATAACATATATACTACTTGAACAATCCTCAAATTATCGATATAGTGGAAATAATGGCACAAACTCAAAATATTCGCAATTTTTGCATTATCGCGCACATTGATCACGGAAAATCTACCCTTGCCGACAGGCTTATTCAAAAAGCCAACCTTGTTGACGAGCGAAATTTTAAGGATCAGATACTTGACAACATGGACATCGAGAGGGAGCGCGGAATTACGATAAAGAGTCAGGCTGTTACCATTCCGTACACGGCGCTAAACGGAGAGGATTATGTTCTCAACCTTGTTGATACTCCGGGACATGTTGATTTTAGTTACGAAGTTAGCCGCGCGATTAATTCCTGCGAGGGAGCGCTGCTTTTGGTAGACGCGACGCAGGGTGTTCAGGCTCAAACGCTGTCTAATATGTATCTTGCGCTTGAGCACAATCTGGAAATAGTGCCTGTAATAAATAAGATTGATATGCCTGCCGCCGATATTCCGAGGATCAAAAAACAGATTGATAAAGATCTCGGTCTTGATTCTGACACCGCGATGTTAGTATCCGCGAGGCAGGGTACCGGCATTGATGAACTTTTTGAAGCGATAATTACGCACATTCCTCCGCCAAAAGGAAATCCTTCAGATCCGTTACGCGCGCTTATTTTTGACTGCCATTACGATCCTTACCGCGGCGTTGTTGTTCATCTTCGTCTTTTTGAAGGCAAATTAAAAAAGGGAATGAAAATTTCTTTCATGTCAAACAGCTCTGTTTACGAAATTGAAACAGCCGGCGTATTTAAACTTGCGTTAGTTGAAACCGGCGAATTGAGCGCGGGAGACGTCGGCTACATAATCGCGGGCATTAAAACGGTAAGCGATGTGCGTGTCGGAGACACTGTAACAGGAGCCGATAACCCCTGCGCTTCTCCCTTGCCCGGATTTCGTGAAGTAAAACCTGTTGTGTTCTCTTCGATCTACCCTGTTGATTCAAATGATTACGAAGAACTTCGCTCAAGCATGGATAAATTAAAATTGAATGACGCGTCTCTCGTCTTTGAAAAAGATTCTTCTGCCGCACTCGGTTTCGGATTCCGCTGCGGTTTCTTAGGTTTATTGCACTTGGAAGTAATTCAGGAACGCTTAGAGCGCGAATTCGATCAGTCGGTAATTTTTACAGCTCCGTCTGTCAAATACAAAGTACGTATCCGCGGCGGCGAAGAAGTAATGATCGACAACCCAATGGAGTATCCCGAAGAAGGACGTATTGAAGGAGCGGATGAGCCGTACATCCGCGCGTCGGTAATTACGCCGACAGATTATCTTGGAAACATTATGACGCTCTGTTTGGAAAAAAGAGGCGTACAAACCAACATGACATACCTCGATGAAAAACGCGTTGAATTAATTTACGATATGCCTCTTTCCGAAGTGTTATTTGATTTTTACGACAGGTTAAAAAGCATAAGCCGCGGTTACGCGTCATTCGATTACGATATTTCAGGTTATAAACCGACTGAACTCGCCAAACTTGACATACTCCTGAACGGAAAGCCAGTTGACGCTCTCTCTCAGCTTGTTTTCAAAGATAACGCTTACGACCGCGCGCGCAAAGTCTGCGAACGCCTTCGCGACGAAATCCCGCGCCAGCAATTTAAGATTCCAATTCAAGGATCAATCGGCAGCCACATCATCGCGCGCGAAACAGTCAACGCCCTTCGCAAAGACGTACTCGCCAAATGCTACGGCGGCGACGTTACGCGCAAACGCAAACTCCTCGAAAAGCAAAAAGAAGGAAAAAAACGCATGAAAATGGTAGGAGATGTCGAATTGCCGCAGAGCGCGTTTTTGGCGGTGCTTAAGTCACGGGATGAGTAAGAGAGCGGAAAAAATTTTACAAGATTATTTGGTAATATTACATTTATTGTTTCATCTGTATTTCCATGCTATAATTCAATAATGGCAAAATACATTCTTTCCCTCGATCAGGGAACCACCAGTTCTCGGGCAATTCTTTTCGATCATGAGCAGAATATCGCAGGAGTAGAACAAAGGGAGTTTCCGCAAATATATCCGCGTGAAGGATGGGTTGAGCATGATCCTATGGAAATATTCTCGACACAGTATGCCGTGATGAATGAACTGCTGACAAAGATGAACATCGACGCGAAGGATATTGCCGCGATCGGAATTACGAATCAGCGTGAGACGACGATCATCTGGGATAAAAAAACCGGGCAGCCGGTTTACAACGCTATTGTGTGGCAATGCAGAAGAACTTCTTCCATCGTTGACGCTCTTAAAGCGAACGGATTAAGCGATTACATTATAAAGACTACAGGGCTTATACCGGACGCGTATTTTTCGGGAACAAAAATTAACTGGATTTTAGATAATGTTGAGGGGGCGCGCGAGAAAGCGAAAAAAGGAGAGCTGCTTTTCGGCACTGTTGATACGTGGCTGATTTGGAATCTTTCGGGCGGCAAGGCGCATGTCACGGATTATACTAACGCAAGCAGAACGATGATCTTCGATATTCATAAACTTGACTGGGATGATAAACTTTTGGACGCGCTTAATATTCCGCGATCTATGCTGCCTGAAGTAAAACCGTCGGGCGCTATTTTCGCTTCGGCATTGATTAACGGAGTCGAGATTCCGATTGCAGGCTGCGCGGGCGATCAGCAGGCAGCGCTTTTCGGTCAGTGTTGTTTTGAAAAAGGAGACGCGAAATGCACTTACGGCACAGGATGTTTTCTTCTTATGAATACAGGGACTGACGCTGTCATCAGCAAAAACGGTTTGCTTACGACTATCGCGGCGGGTACCGGAAATAACGAAAACAATAACGCTCTGTCAGCAAAAAAAGTTCAGTACGCGCTTGAAGGATCGGTCTTTACGGGAGGCGCTGTTATTCAATGGCTGCGCGATGAGATGCGCCTGATCACAGACAGCGCGGACAGTGAATTTTTCGCGGGCAAAGTAAACGATACGGGGGGCGTTTATCTCGTTCCCGCGTTCACGGGGCTCGGCGCGCCTTATTGGGATATGTACGCCAGAGGCTGCATTGTGGGGATCACACGCGGAACAAAACGCGCGCACATCGTAAGGGCGGCTGAGGAGTCAATCGCTTTTCAAGTGATGGATTTGATTCGCGCGATGGAAAGTGATCTCGGTATCAGCATGAAAGAATTAAAAGTTGACGGAGGCGCGAGCAGAGACATATTCCTGATGCAGTTTCAAGCCGATATTTGCGACGCTTCGATCGTGCGTCCTGTTGTGCGCGAAACGACAGCTTTCGGAGCGGCGTGCCTTGCGGGGATTACAGCCGGTTTCTGGAAAGATTTAGCCGAAGTAAAAAGCCGCTGGCAAAAAGATATGTTTTTTCGTCCTAAAATGAAAAATGATAAAAGAAATATTTTGATTTCAGGCTGGCACAAAGCGGTGGGCAGGAGCAGAGACTGGGTAGAATAACCCCCTTGACCCTCGCTTTAGTTTTATGCTAGAAAATAACTAGCTTATGAAGTACTTCAATCCGGCTAATCTCGCAATTATTGCATGCCCCGGGGGGGATGTTTTTGCTGATGAAGTTATAGGACATCTGCGCAGTAAGTACCGCAATAGCCGCAGCAAGACCGAAGAAAAACTTTCAAATAGATACAATATAACTCCGGAGCAGGCTGCTCTTCATATTGATTTGATGAATCGGATCGCAATCCGCGGAACGGATACGCGGAGCGGAAACGATAAAAATCAGAATGATTCTTTTAAAGTTCCGGTAAAATTTACGCTTTTTCCGAACGGTGAAATTAAATCTGAAATACTGGAATCGATTCGCGGCAAGGATGTTTACATTTTTCAGGATGTTGAAAACCACTATCCCGTAAAATTTTACGGTGATCATGTTGTTACTAATCTTTCGATAAACGATCATCTTATGACAATTTTTGTTACAATCGACGCGGTTCGTCAGGCAGGAGCGGAACGGATCACCCTTGTTATTCCGAATTATCCGTATTCCCGTCAGCATAAGGCGAAGGGCAGGGAAGGGCTGACCGCGAGCAGGATCGGAAAAATATTTGAAAGTTTAGGAATCGATACTATTATCACGCTTGATATTCATTCAAGGGATATAATGAACGCTTTTGATAAACTGCGCCTTGAAAATCTTCACGCAAGTTATCAGATAATTCAAACTTTAACAAGAACGGAAGGAATTTCATTGGATGAAGATTTTGTCGTAGTATCTCCCGATACCGGCGCTGTCGACAGGAATAAGTTTTACGCTTCCGCTCTGAAAAAACCCCTGGCTCTCATATACAAAGAAAGAGACTATTCAATAATCGCGAAAGACGCTTCTCATTCAAATATTTCACAGATACGCCTGCTTGGATGCGTAAAGGATAAAACCGTTTTCATGGCGGACGATCTTTTGGGTACGGGCGGCACTTTGATAAAGGGAATGAAACACTTAAAAGAAAAAGGAGCGCGAAAAATTATCTGCGCGATAAGCCTTCCGCTTTTTTCTGGTGACGCGATTGCCCATTTTGACGAAGCTTATAAAAAAGGGCTTTTTTACAGAATCATCGGGACAAACGCCGTTTATCAGGAAGAAGTGATTAACCGCGAATGGTACGTTAATGTAAACATTTCGAAGCTCTTCGCTCATGTAATTTCGCGTCTTCATCAAAATCAATCCGTCTCTAATCTGCTTGACAACGCCGCGATTATCAATCGTCTTATTTCTAAAACAATAATTACCGAACAACAGCAGAATGAACTGCCTTTTCCGGATAGCGAATAAAAAATAAAGGAACCTCTAATAACTAAAAAGTTTTCAGAGATTGACATAAGCAAAAAAAAACCGTGCTTACGCGCACGGTCTATAATATACTGATGATTGTCGCGGTCACTATTTCTTCGCTTTTGCCTTTGCTTTGGAAGGTGTCCTTTTGGCGGGAGTTCCTTTCGCTATCGCTTTTTTTGTAGCAGCGTTTTTGGCTGCTACTTTTTTTACAGGCGTTTTTTTTGCCGTGGTCTTTTTAGCAGGCGCTTTTTTTGCCGTTGTTTTTCGCTGCCTTGCGTATTTTCGGTTTAAATCTGCCTGATACTTGCAGCAATCATCGCATAGGGTGTAGCCCTTCTTCACTTTTCCTCTGCAGCGGGGGCACTTCCCTTTTTCAATGCGGGCGTTGTACCTGTCTTTGCGCTGCTGGTTGATTTCGTCTCTGTGCGCTTCCCGGTACTTTCTCTGTCTTTCTCTGTTAGCTAAACGCGTTTTTGCATCAGTCATTGTCCTCTCCTTTTTATGATGATTTATAGCTGAATATAGCACATTATTATTTTTTTGTATATAGTTATTTATGGCTTTTTTAATTTCACTTGACGCAAGAACAAAATTGTTATGCGTTTTACTAATTACTGCATTAATTTTTTTAGTTGATAAAATTCCGGCAGCTGTATGTCTGCTTTTCTTTCTTATTGTCTTCAGATTAGCAGCCCGGGTGCCTTTTCGAAGCGCGAAGTTTTTCATTAATCTTTCATTGTTAGCGGTATTAATTATTTTACTTCAGATGATGTTTTTTCCCGGCACGAATTACATTGTAAAGCCTCTTTTTCCTTCTTCTTTTCCTGTTTTTGGGGGGATAGGAAGTCTGAAAATGGAAGGATTTTTTCTGGGATCTGTGATCGCCTGCCGTCTTTTTGCTCTGATGGTTCTTATGCCTGTTTTCACAGAGACTACTTCACCTCACAAAATCGCCTCAGGGTTGTGCGCTCTCAAAATAAATTACCGAACGGCGTTTATTATAACGTCTGCTTTTAACCTAATCCCGCTTTTTATACAGGAAGCCGGATTGATAATTGACGCCCAGAAATTACGCGGTTTAGATTCTCTTGAAAAAGCGCGCGGCGTAAGAAAACCTTTGTTCTCCGGCATAAAAGCATACTGCGGTCTTTTGCTTCCGCTCATGTTAGGTGCAATGCGAAAAGCGCAAGTTTCCGCTGTTGTGATGGATTCAAGGGCTTTCGGCATTTATAAAACAAAAACATGGCTTGATAAATCAGTAATGAAAACAAGCGATTTCCTGTTTATTTTTGCCTGCATTGCCTTTATTGCGTGTATTTTGGTTATTAATTATCATTTATGATATAAAAATTGAGAACGATGAACGTTATTTTAAAAAATGTCAGTTACAAATATCCCCGAAGCGCCGGATATGCGCTTTTTGGTATCAGTGTAACAATTGAGGAGGGAGAATTTCTCGCCGTAATGGGCGAAAACGGCGCCGGTAAAACTACCTTTTGCAGGCTGATAAACGGAATAATTCCTCATTTATCAGGCGGCAGTTTACAGGGCGATGTAATTGTTGACGGACAAAATATTTTAAGCTCTTCTGTGTCTGAATTAGCGCTTAAAGTAGGTATGGTGTTAGACGATCCTGAAGTACAATTATTTTCGCCGACAGTGCGTTTGGAAGCGGCGTTCGGTCCTGAAAATTTGTGTTTGCAGGCTGAAGAAATTGAAGAGCGCGTAACGTATGCTCTGTCAGCGGTCGGGCTTTCCGGATTTGAAGAGAGAAAACCTTCGACGCTTTCGGGCGGCGAAAAGCAGAGACTCGCAATAGCGGCGGCTCTCGCGATGAAAGGGAAAATTCTTGTTCTTGATGAGCCTTTGTGCCGCCTCGATCCGAACGGAGCGCGCGAAGTAATGTCAGTGTTAAACGATATCAAACAAAAATACGGAATAACGATCGTTATGGTGTCTCATAACAGCGGCATAATGGCGGAATACGCTGACAGAGTTTGCGTTTTAAAAAACGGAAAAATCGCGGCGCTTGATACGGCTAAAAATATTTTTGAGAACAATAAATTACCGGAAGAAAACGGGATAGAGAATATATTTGATAACCGCAGAATAACGCAGGGTAACACAGAGTTTTGTTATATAGAATGTACGAAGAAAGAAAAAAGTAAAGAAATACCGGAAGATACGCACTCCGCGCTCTGTGTGTCCTCCGTGGTTAATTCTTCTTTGTACATCCCGCTTCCCGCGGTAAATATAAAAGATTTTTGTTTTGCTTATCCGAACGGAATCAGCGTCGAAAATATCAATCTTTCGGTTTTTGAAAATGATTTCGCGGCTCTTGTCGGAAATAACGGCTGCGGAAAGACAACGCTTTTAAAAAGTATTTCAGGGCTTTTACGCCCGTCAGGCGGCGATATTTTTATTCGCGGAAAAAATACAAAAGAGCTTTCTGTAAGCGAAATATCAAAAGATGTCGGGTTTGTTATGCAAAATCCGGACGCGCAGCTTTTTACGGATTCTGTTTACAAGGAAGTTACATTCGCTTTAAAGAATACGCGCGATAACGGAAAACGCTTATCGAAAGAAGAAATTAAAAAGCGCGCGGAAGATGCGCTCTTAACGACCGGATTAAAAGACTTAGACGCCTTTCCTCATTCATTAAGCAGAACCGATCGCGCAAAGGTTGTAATCGCCTGCGTGCTAGCGATGGGAAGCGGAATAATTCTTTTTGACGAAATTGACGCCGGCAATGATTACAAAGGCACGCTGCAAATTATGGAAATCGCGAAAGATTTAATTAAAAAAGGATTTACAATTATATTTGTTACGCATAACATGAATTTGGCAGAGCGTTACGCGAATAGAATTATAACAATGAATTCGAACATTCGGTTCGGCGAACAATGAACAGTTAATATTTTTTTTAGGCGAATAGATTTTATTTTTTTTTTTTGCTAGAATTATTCAGTATGAATACATATTTTAAGGCTCATCCGGCTGTATTGGCGGTTTGGGCTGCTGTAGTGGCTGCCGGTTTTTTGCTGCCGGCTTTTCCTATTATCGGCACAGGCGGAAGTTTTTCGCTTGCGAATGTGCTTAATCCCTTATCCGGTATTTTTTTCGGTCCTCTTGCGGGCGCTTTGTGTTCGGCGATCGGAGGATTTTTAGGCTCTCTCATCGCGCCTCACACCGCGTGGATGGGACCTGCGACATTTATCATTGGAATGACAACGGCTTTTACAACCGGATGTATCGCGTGGGGAAAAGGACAGCTTATATCTGTCAACGGAAGCGGCGGTATTATTATCAACGGAGCGATTATTGTTTATATAATTGGAACGATTTTGTGGTTTACTCAGGAAATCGGCAGAAGCGTTGTTTTGCTTCCGGCTGTTTTTTACGGTTTAGGTTTTATTATCGCGGTAATCGGAATTATTTTTGCCGGAAAAATGTTTACAGGCAAGAATCGTTTGTTTAAATTTATTGCAGTATGGTTATGCTCATTCGGCGGTCTTATAGGAGGCGCGACGGTTGGGAATTTTTTTTCGCTTGTGTTATACAAACAGCCTAAAGAAATATGGATGATAATTACGGTTTCAGCGCCGGTTGAAAGAGCAGTATTCGCGTTAGCCGCCATGCTAGTCGGTGTTCCGTTGTTAATAGGATTGAATAAGTCAGGGATATTTGCAGGTCCGCAGGAAGAGGAAGAACATGAAAATTGATTTTCATGTTCACATAACGCCGCCTGACATTATCGCCGGTTGGGAAGAGTACGCGGAAAAAGACGCGTATTTTTCTTTGCTTTCGCGGAGTAAAGTTAATAAATTCGCGTCAGCGGAAGATGTGATTTCTATTCTTGAAAAAGACGGTTTTGACAGAGCAGTTGTTTTCGGTTTTGCTTTTCGTGACATTGGTTTGTGCCGTTATGTGAATGATTATGTAATCGAAAAGGTAAAACAGTATCCTGAAAAATTGACAGGTTTCGCGGTAATTCCCGCCGGCAGGAACGCTGAAAAAGAAATTGAACGCTGTCATGACGCAGGCTTAAAAGGAGCCGGAGAGCTATATCCGCAAGGGCAGGGAATTGATCTCGAAGATAAAAAGCAAACCGGTACATTCTGCGGTATTTGCGAGGACAGAAATATACCGCTCCTTCTTCACACCAGCGAGCCTGTCGGGCATAATTATCCCGGAAAAACAGACGTATCAATGAAACAGATCGAAACATTTGTTACAAATAATCCCGGCTTAAAAATAGTTCTTGCCCATTTTGGCGGCGGAATTTTTATTTTCGAAACAATGAAGGAATTAAAAGAAAAATTTATAAACGTATATTACGATACTGCCGCCGCTCCTTTCCTCTACGATGAACGAATCTATAAAACTGCAAAAGCGCTCGGTATTTGTGACAAAATTTTGTTTGGAAGTGATTTTCCGCTGTTACAGCCTGCGCGTTATTTTGAAGGGCTTGAAAAAGGCGGATTAAATGACGAAGATAAACGACTGATATTTGGCGAAAACGCCCAAAAGCTGTTATTAAATTATTAATAAATTTTACCACGAACCACACGAACACAACAAACAAGGATTACTTGGAAATAAGATAAAGAAATCCAAGTTCAGGTTCGTGTCTGTTAGTGTGGTTTGTGGTAAGAATCTTTTCATTTAGCCTTTTATTTTTATATTTTTGTTGTATAATTATATTATATGAAAAAACGTAAATATTCCGGTTTCATTTTATTTCTCGCTTTTATTTTTATTCCGATTGCCGCTTCAGGCGAGGTTTTTGAATATAAACATATTAAGGGCGCGCGCTATCGTATTCTTTCTGTTGTGGATCAATCTGTTTTTGTTAACGGTATGTTAAGCCACAGGGCGGAGACATTAAATCGTATTTCTGTTGAAGTTACCGATGTTAAAAACGATAAGGGCGTGCATAAGGCGGTTTTCCAGTCTTCGGAACGATTGCTTTCTAAGGCGGCTCAGGGAACGCAGAGGTCATCCGGCTTTTCGTGGGCAAGAGAATATGAATCCGTATTTGAGCGCGATAAACTTGGTTATATTACAATTGAACCGAAGTATTTTATGCCTGTTGTGCGCAATGTGCCGGTATTTCCCGGCAAAGATTTACAGGTTGGTGATACTTGGTATGCTCAGGCTCATGAAGTGCATGATTTCCGCGACGCGTTCGGCATACAGGACCCGTATAGAATTCCGTTTAACGCTTTTTATGAATATCTTGGAAGACGTGAATGGAAAGGAGTCTGGTATCCGGCGTTTTCCGTAAATTACAATATCGATTCGCGTCCTTCGCCTGTTGTAGGCAGTGTCTATCCTGTGCGCATAACGGGAACATTCAATCAAATTGTTTTCTGGGATCATTCAATCGGGCAGGAAGTCGCGTATGAAGAACAATTCCGGCTATTTTTTATTATGTCAAACGGAATAGAAATTGAATTCCGCGGAAAAGCGTATGCTGAGTTTATTGAATCGGAAGAAATGGATAAAGAACAGATTATTGAAGAGATTAACGAAGAAATTAAGCGCCTTGATCTTCGTGATGTCAGCGTAAAAGCGATTGACGGAGGAATTTCCTTAAGTTTAGAGGATATTCGTTTCTATTCAGACTCCGACAGAATGCTGCCGGGAGAAGAAATGAAACTTAACAGAATTGCGGCGATTTTGAAACGTTATCCCAAAAGAGATATTTTGGTAAGCGGACACACAGCTCTTGCCGGAACTGCCGATCAAAGGATGACCCTCTCAGAGCAAAGGGCAAGAGTAATAGCCGATTATCTGATAAAAGAAAAAGTACGCAGCGCGGATCGAATTGTTATACGGGGTTTCGGCGCGGATAGACCGGTTGCGGATAACAGCACCGAAGAAGGTATGCGAAAAAACCGAAGAGTGGAAATAACACTTCTGGAAAATTAAGGTTCGTAGTTAAAACCTTCTTTTCTAATCCCCGAAATTATATTTCAAAACCGAATCATCCAATATAATTACAACTTTCCCCTGCGATAAAAGCCGGCGGTTTTCTTCGGTTGATATGATCAGAAGAGCGTCGCTGCGATCAATAATAATGTCCGTCGGATTTATGCCGAATACGCCGCACGCGAAGATTTTGAGCGGTTTTTCGCCTGCGAATTGGCGCAGATCATCCGTTAACCCCGAAGGGTTTCTCTGAAAAATATTTTTTAATGGCGCATAACGCACCATGCTTGTTTTTATTTCCAGCATATTGCGATCATAAATCAGATTCATCTCGCTGTCCCATATTTTCGGGAACAGGCAGGGGACGGGCAGGACAGCGCTTCTCATGCCGTGCATGGGCTGACTCTCTGCGGCGATTATGATGATCCCTGTGTAACTTGCGGCTGACACGGGAAGCAGCGTATGAATAATGGGCGCAGGACGCGTATGGCGAAGCAGAGCGGAACTTGCTTTTGAAAGCGAAACTGAATGGAGAGCCGTCATCTTTAAAAGGTCAGGACGCATCGCGGGAGGAACAGATGTTGATCCTTTCATGATCGCGTCAGACTCAAGTAAGGACAATTCTCCTCTCATGAGAAGATCGCCCATAGTGGAAGATGAGTTTACCTGCAGTTTCATAAAATGCGGTCGTAATTGGTTTATGTACTCGGCGTTTAATAGCGCTTCGGCTTGTGTTCTTCCGGCAGGAAGCTTCAATCCGGCGGAAGCCAGATCGAGAGAAATTTCCGCCTCAAGGCGCATGGTCTCCCAATTTACGGACCCTGATATCCCGATTTCAGCCTCGGCAAAAACCGCCGCGGTAAGGAATAAAATAGCTATCGTGGTCAATATCTTCATTCTGCGTTAATTATCGGCACTTTCAGGCTTCTTCCTTCGTTCAGAATTTGGTTTAATTGCATTCCGTTTGCTTCGGCAAGATCCTGCGGATCGATGCCGTACAGTCTGCTTAACGACCAGAATGTTTCGCCTTTTTGAACTACATGGTTTCCTTTTAGATTTTGAGGGACAGTAACAACGACGGCGGGAAGCGGCGCGTCGCTGAAGGCGGGGATAATGATTGTTTCA
>Ga0209755_10002076_pt1 | contig 28501 bp, 26 predicted proteins | sample TergutCo191P1_FD_187301 | JGI IMG/M metagenome (GOLD analysis project Ga0209755, IMG submission 187301) | Cornitermes sp. P1 segment gut microbial communities from Petit-Saut dam, French Guiana - Co191P1 (SPAdes) (version 2) | ecosystem: Host-associated > Arthropoda: Insects > Digestive system...
CAGCTTGCTCTGTGCTGCCTTGTGCGAGTGACTGCGCGCCGTCTGAGATTTGCTTACTTCCGGATGAAACTTGTCCGGATGCGTTATTGATTTCAGCAAACATGTTGTTTAGGTTGGCAAGCATCTTGACAAGAGCGTTACCCATTACGTCTTTGTTAGAAACGGGAGTCAGAGTGCTTGTCAGGTCGCCGTTTGCTACTGTTTCAAGTTCCGTTGCAATAGTAGTTACGAGACCGATAAATGTAGTGGAGCCTTTGATTGTTTGACCAATTTCATCTTTGTTTTCGCCATATTTGGATATCATTCTTTTATCATCTTCCGTAAGCTCTATGTTGCCCGTTGAACCTGCCTTATTGAAGAAAGCAGAGAGGGTAACAAGCGGCTTGCTGATAAGGCCGGAGATGTAAAAAGCAAGGAACAGTGCAATCGCCACGGCAAGAACGAGAACAGCGATGATTACAACAAGCATCATATTGCTCAAATTTTCGTTCGCTGATTCAAGCTCATATGCCTGTGAGACACGGATTGCCATAATCTCACTTATGTTGTTGGCAACAATATCGCCTGCTTCAGCTGTGCGGTCAAGTATACTCATCAAGGTGGCAGTGTCCGCATCTTCGCGAGCTGCAGTGATGAGTTCGTCTATACCCGGTGAAAAACGATTGTAATACGCATCATCAATTGCATTAGCTGTTCGTATGCCTTCGTCCGTTCGGATGTATGTCCGGAAATCCTCAAAATAATACGCAAATTGAGTCCGTCTGTCTTCGAGTTCATTTACAAAGGTGCTGATAGCTGCAGTATCTCCCGCATTAAGAGCCACATTTCTCATCTGGACTCTGATGCGTTGGAAATATTCTGCGGCATATGCCATAGAAACGATAGGCTGGACTTGCTCATAGTACATTTCCGTACTACCTGCTGAGATTTGCTGCATGCCGAAGATTCCAACAACACCCACGATACCGGTCAAAATGACCACAAGGATGAAGCTGAGCAAGAGTTTTGCGGATACTTTCATGTTTTTCATACGTTTTTCACTCCACTTTATTAAGTTTTGTCCTCACATAATGTGGGACTTACAGAGTAAGACTACCAAAAAGCCGAAAAAGTAGAACTTTTGATAGTTTACACTCAGCTAATTGTAAACTATAAACAAACTTTAGTCAATATAAAATGTCACAATTTTGTCACTTTTTTTTAACTTCTTTCACGGCTCTATAATAACCGTGCTATATACCCCAATCCCTGTAGTTTAATACGCTGAAAACGACAGGTCGAATAAAGTGCCGACCTGCCGTTTTTACTATTTAATAGTACAGCTACGCTTAATATTTTCCGAAAGCGTCAGAGGAGAAGCTATTACCTTGTTGTGAGCCTTTATTTTCAGAGGATGCCGCAATCGGCTTTGAAGCCGGTGGCAAACCAAAACCTTGCGAAGATGTGTTTTTAAGCTTAAAGCGGGACATAAGTTGTTCGAGCACCATAGACTGACCGCTCATCTCCTGAGATGCTGCAGCACTTTGCTCTGCCGTAGCACTGTTTTGTTGTACTACGTTTGCCACTTGGTCTATACCTGTGTTGATTTGTGAAATGCCGGCAGTTTGTTCTTCCGAAGACCGGGCGATGTCGCCTACAAGGCGGCTGCTCTCACCGATACCTGCAACAATCTCGCCAAGGCTTGCAGAGGTCTCATCGGCTATCTTGGAACCAAGTTCCGCTTTTGCTATAGAGTCTGCAATCAGGCTCTCTGTATCCTTTGCAGCTTCCGCACTCTTGGCTGCGAGGTTTCTGACTTCCTCCGCAACAACTGCAAAGCCTTTACCGTGCTGACCTGCTCTTGCTGCTTCTACTGCTGCGTTGAGTGCGAGGATGTTTGTCTGGAACGCTATGTCATCAATGGACTTGATAACCTTGCCGATGTTCTGGCTGGACTCGTTGATATCTTTTACAGCTGACATCATTTCATCCATTTGGCTGCTGCCTTTTTCTGCACTGGTCTTTATGTCGTTTGCAAGTGCTGCTGCTTTTTCAGCCATTTGAGAATTATCTTTTGTTTTCTTTGCGATTTCTGAGATGGATGATGAAAGCTGCTGTACGGATGCCGCTTGCTCTGTTGAGCCTTGTGCAAGCGTCTGTGAACCGTCGGCTATGTGCTTTGCACCTGTGGCAACTTGTGCCGTGGAGTCTTGAATTTCGCCGAACATGCGGTTTAGGTTGTTTACCATGTCGTTGAGTGCTATATTCAATAAATCCCTATCACTGCGAACGGTGATGTCATTTGTGAGATTACCGGCAGCAACCTCTTGGAGGTCTTTAGAGACATCATTTAAACTAAGAATAACACCATGAAATGCAGTAAAGAGTTCTCCCGTTTCATCCTTACGGGCTGAATTTGCCAAAATTACTCTTTCTTCTTCCGCAGAAACGACAATGTCGCCTTTTTCTGAAACCATACTCATGTATTCGTTGATAACTTTGATGGGTTTGCTAATCCCTTTGGCGATAAATAATACTGCAAGCATTGCTACGGCAAAACCTGCAACGCCGAAAACAATCATGAAAAGAGTCATACTGCTTACTGCGGCTCTTGAAGCTTCTTCGTTAAAGCCCGCAAAAAACATACCAACGGGGTTGCCGTCCCAGCCGTGAAGCGGGAAATAATATGTGCTGTAATAGATACCCTGCAGATTTGCTTCGCCCAGGAAAGGTTGATTTTGCCCTAAAACCACTTCCGAGATTTCTTCAGGCGCATAAATCCCAACAGCTCTTGCTCCGTGCTCGTCTAAAAGGGTTGTAGCAGCTCTCTCATTGCCTGCAAAAATTGTAATTTCGGCATTCACTGCTTCGGAAAATTGGTCTACAAACTCATTGGTAGACATGAATATATTTACGGACATCGTGCCGATTACAACACCGGCGTCCCATATGGGTGAAAGGGCAGACATGCCCATAGGCAGTACAGGAGTTGAAGAAAAATTCAGAGAACCCCGTCCGGCGAAACCGGCATCGAAAATCGGAACACCTGCGACCGAGTCGCCATATCTGGGTTCGTGAGTGCGCAGCATGACAGATTGGTCAGCACCAATTACAACAGCAGCATCAAAATTCAAATCGGGCTTTAAAGAGCTCAGGTAGCTGATAAGTTCCAGCCGAGCATCTTCCGAACCACTTGCATTCCATTCGCGCAAAAGCGCCAAAACCTCTTGGTTTTGAGCGAGAGCTTGTGCTACTACTCGATTTCGCTCGTGTTGGAGTTCAAGGTATGAGCGGGTTGTCCGTGCGGCAGTTTCGAGACGCTGTTCGCCGAGTTCGTCGGCAAGACTTTGCGTGTTTAAAACCGCATACACAACCAGTATAGCTACAAGAAGCAGTATACTGGCCCCTACCGGGATGAGTATTTTGTTTTTGATGCTGTTTAACATAGCTGAACATTCCTCCAAAAAAAATAATTTTGTGTGCCTCCAATTGCTTGCAACTGTAGAGCAGACTCCCACACGATAGCATGAAAGATAGGGCGTGTCAACAACTAAATCATAAAAATATCAAGATTATAAATGAATCATTCACGAATATGTCGAATATATAATTAAACTCTTAAAAATGTATGAAATATATGAAGATGTGGCGGAAAATTTTGCGTGTTTCGTCACAAAAAATTCTTGACACTATATATTATATAGTATATTATGTGACGTGTTAAGTGATTGTACTTTACACACAGCAAGGACGGAGTACACGAAATGGATGATGAAACTCTCTATATGACTATGCTGCTTGACTTTTATGGCGACTTGCTGACAAACAAGCAGAAAGAATACTACGACCTGTATCATAACGAAGACCTGTCACTCGCTGAAATAGCAGAAAAAGTAGGCATAACACGACAGGGGGTCTACGACATAATCACCCGCGCCGAGAAATCACTCACTGATATTGAGAAAAAAACAGGGCTTATAAAAAGGTGGAGTGAAACCCGTGAAAAATTGCACACAGCCATTGAAAAAGGTGAACGCATTCCGGCGTGTGTCAGCAGATACTTCCAACTAAACAATAAATTAAAGCATACATGAGGGCAAAATGGCGTTTGAGAGCTTATCAGAAAAACTAAATGCTGCGTTTAAAAAACTAAGAGGCAAAGGGCGGCTCAAAGAGGCTGACATAAAAGAGGCAATGCGCGAAGTGCGTCTTGCTTTGCTTGAAGCCGATGTGGGCTTCAAAGTTGTGCGGGATTTTGTAAAAACTGTCAGCGAACGCTCTGTAGGCAGAGATGTTCTTGAAAGCCTCACCCCTGCACAAATGGTTATAAAAATCGTAAATGAAGAGCTAACAGCTCTCATGGGTGGCGAAAACAGCAAGATTGCCATTTCATCGAAGCCCCCGACCATTATTATGCTGATTGGTCTGCAAGGCGCAGGGAAAACAACAAACGGCGCAAAACTTGCAGCTTACATGAGAAAAAACAGCGGCAAAAATCCATTGCTGGTCGCCTGCGACATCTACAGACCGGCTGCGATAGAGCAGCTTAAAACCGTGGGTAAACAACTGGATATTCCTGTTTTTGAAATGGGCAAAGAAAATCCCGTCAAGACAGCAAAAGAGTCTATTGCTTACGCCGGAAAGAACGGACACGACCTCGTGCTGCTGGATACTGCGGGTAGATTACATATTGACGATGCGCTGGTCGATGAGCTTAAAAAAATCAAATCCGCAGTCAATCCCACAGAAATTCTTCTGGTTGTAGATGCAATGACCGGACAAGATGCCGTCAATGCCGCAACAGCCTTTGATGAGGCACTTAAAATTGATGGCGTAGTTCTCACAAAACTGGACGGCGATGCCCGCGGCGGTGCGGCTCTCTCTGTCAGAGCGGTCACAGGAAAGCCGATAAAGTTTGCAGGCACAGGTGAAAAACTTGACCAAATAGAGCCGTTTCACCCCGATCGCATGGCTTCACGCATACTGGGTATGGGCGATGTAATGACTCTCATTGAAAAAGCAGAAGCGGCTTTCGATGAGAAAAAAGCCCAAGAAATGACCGAGAAGCTTATGAAAAACCGCTTTACTCTGTCAGATTTTTACGAGCAACTTGAACAAGTTAAATCTATGGGTTCTCTTTCAGATATTGCGGGTATGCTTCCGGGTGTTGATGCAAAGCAGCTCTCGGGTGCGTCGGTTGATGAGGGAATGATGGCAAAAATAGAGGCGATTATTTTGTCCATGACGCAAAAAGAGCGTGACGACCCGTCAGTTTTAAACAGTAGTCGCAAAAAACGCATCGCAGCAGGCAGCGGAACCGCTGTAGTTGATATAAACAGGCTTTTAAAGCAGTTTGAAGCCATGCAGATTATGACAAAACAAATGGCCAAAGGCAAGCTACCCGCCATGTTCGGCGGCAAGCGAAAAAAAGGCGGCTTGTTCGGCATGTAGCCCGGCAGTTACATAACAGGTTTAGATGGTTTGGGCTTGAAAAAAATTTTTAACGCGATACTTGCAGCCGGAGCCGGTAGGCACGGCACAACAAAGTCTATAAAAGTATAACAACAAAGCAATGGAGGAAGAACAAAAATGGTAAAAATTAGACTTCGCAGAATGGGCGCAAAGAAAAACCCCTACTACAGAGTCGTTGTGGCTGATTCAAAATCACCACGCGACGGCAGATTTATCGAAGAAATCGGCACATATGACCCGCTTTCTTCACCGTCTGAAATTCAAATCGACATGGAGCGCGCCGACTATTGGGTGAAAAATGGAGCTCAGCCAACAGAAACCGTTAGAGCACTGCTAAAAAAAGCCGGCACGTCCGCAGAGAAATCTGAGGTTTCTGCAGATGAGTAATTTGAAGGAATTATTGATATACATCGCACAAAACCTCGTCGATAATCCGGACGATGTGAATGTTACCGAGCGCGAAGCAGATTTGGAAACTGTCTATGAGCTTCGTGTAAATCCGGCAGACATGGGCAAAGTTATCGGACGCGGCGGTCGCATTGCAAAGGAAATACGTGCGCTCATGCGCAGTGTCGCACAGCGTCAAGGTAAGCGCATAAGCGTTGACATTGTAGACTAAAATCAACAATGAATGATATTTTCATCGAAACCGGTAAGGTTGTAAATACCCATGGTGTCCGTGGTGAGGTGAAAATCTTGCCGTGGGCGGATTCTCCGGATTTTTTATTGGACTTTGACCATTTCTATATTGACGGGCAAGAGGTCAAGGTTTTATCTGCGAGGGCTCACAAAGGCTGCGTAATTGCAGCCTTTGATGGTATCTCCGATATTGAGTCAGCCAAGTTACTCAGAAATAAAGTTGTTTGCATAAAAAAAGAAGATGCTGCTCTTGAAGAGGGTGTGCACTTTGTGGCAGACTTGATAGGTATAGCAGCCATAGATGACTCTACGGGTGAAAGTCTCGGCACTATCGTCGAGGTTTTGTCACTCCCACAGGGAAGTGTTTATGTTATTCGCGGGGAGCGTGAGATTTTAGTGCCTGCCGTACCCGAGTTTATTTTAGAAACAAACTTAAAAGACGGCTTTGTAAGACTCCGCCTTATAGAGGGTCTGTAAGGCACATCATTTGCTACATGAGGTACCATACATGAGAATTGATATCATGACACTGTTTCCCGATGTCGTTGGCGACATGCTCTGCGAAAGTATTTTAGGCAGAGGTCAGGAGCGCGGGTTTATCCGCATAGTGTGTCATCAAATTCGTGATTTTACAAAAAACAAGCAACGTCAGGTGGACGACTACCCTTACGGCGGTGGGCGTGGCTGTGTCATGCTCGCTCAGCCGCTCTATGATTGCTGGAAACATATCTGCGATGAGGCGGGCAGACAGGTTCATACTATTTTTCTCTCGCCGTGCGGAAATGTGTTTCGGCAGGAGGATGCTCGCCGCTTGCAAAGTGAGTTTAACAGACTCATTTTGGTTTGCGGCAGATATGAGGGAGTTGATGAAAGGTTTATCGAGGAATGCGTAGATGAGGAGATTTCTATTGGCGACTATGTTTTGACAGGCGGTGAGATTCCTGCAATGGTGCTCGCTGATGCGGTGTGCAGACTCGTTCCCGGTGTTTTGCCGGATGAAGAGTGTTTTACCGATGAAAGCCATTGGGATGGTTTGCTCGAATATCCGCAGTACACGCGCCCCGAAGTCTGGAGAGACAGAGCAGTCCCAGAGATACTACTCTCAGGCCATCACGAAAACATCTCGCAGTGGCGCAATAAGCAGTCCCTAGAAAGAACACGTCTCCGCAGACCTGATATGTTGGATAATTAGTTTACCCTCCGCAGCCCTGCCCCCGCAGCAGATATGCAATTTGCTCCGCTTTTTTACGAGCCAGCGATATCGTCATCACTGTTCTCGTAAAAAAGACTCCGCAAACTGCATATCTGCTGCTGCATCATCTACCTGAGCAGGTATTTTCTGAGGACTTCCATGACTTTATTTATGTCGAGCGGTTTACCTATATGTGCGTTCATGCCCGCTTTCTCACACGCCTCAATGTCCTCTCTGAACACATTTGCCGTCATGGCTATTATCGGCAGCTTTGCCGTCTCGGGAGTATTCATACTTCTTATGTGCTCGGTTGCTTTCAGACCGTCCATTTGCGGCATTTGTATGTCCATGAGCACTATGTCATACTTGCCCGGATTATTGCTGACCATATCAACAGCTTCATATCCGTTTCTCGCGCAGTCTATTTCTATGCCTGAACTCTCAATCAGTGCTATGAAGATTTCCCGATTTATCTCAACATCTTCAGCGAGAAGCAAGGATTTACCAACAAACTCATTTTCGACGACCCCACTTGCATCAACATCTTCCGGGGAACATAAAATAATGTTCATGCAGTCAATAATATAAGAGGAAAATAACGGTTTTAAAATATGCATATCTACGCCTGATTTAACAGCCTCATCTCTTATATCAGCCCAGTCCGCAGATGTTACCATAATTACAACAGGGTTGTTTTTAGTCTTGCCGGATTTTATCTGCCTTGTAAACTCTATACCGTCCATATTCGGCATTTTCCAGTCTACAAAATATATATCATATGCGCCCTTTTCACGGATTATCTCCAGTGCCTCTTGTCCGTCTGCCGCAACATCGCACGGCTGGTTGATTTCTGCGAAAATATCCTGAAACTTCTTTCGGGTCTCCTCAGAATCGTCAACCGCCAGAACCCTCACATTGTTCCAGTTTACGTGCGGGTCAAGCATTGAGCGCAGGTTCTTATAGCTCCTCTTTACATTCACCGTAAATATAACCTTTGTGCCGACGCCCTCTTCCGACTCAATGGAAATTTTCCCGTCCATCATTGAAATAATGCTCTTTGAGATGACAAGCCCCAGACCTGTCCCGCCAAACTCACGGTTTGTTCCGCTGCTTGCCTGTCCGAATGCGCTAAACAGTTTCTTTGCCTGCTCATTTGAAATACCGATTCCGGTATCGGATACTTCAACACGAACTTTGCAAGTACCGCTCTCCTCTGAAAGCAGGGTTGCATCCAGATGTATGCTCCCTCTCTCGGGTGTAAATTTTACAGCATTTGACAAAAGGTTTGTCAAAACCTGAGCAAGCCGCTGGTCATCACCTATCACAAATCGCGGCAGATTATTGTCGAGGTTAAATGTGAATGTCTGATTTTTTTCATCTATGCGGAAATTGACAATTGATATGACCTTTTCGAGCATTTTTTCAAAGTTGTATTCAACCGGAAACAGCTCTAGCTTGTTTGCCTCTATTTTTGCCATGTCGAGCACATCGGATATTACACCCAGCAAGTGGGACGATGCCGCTTCGATTTTACCCAGTGCAAAATCCTTTTCTTCCAAATTCTTCGCCTTTTTACCAAGCGTTGTCATTCCGAATATAGCATTAAGCGGTGTGCGCATCTCATGGCTCATGCTTGAAAGAAATTCTGATTTTGCCCTGCTCGCCGCATATGCCTGACCCAGAGCTGTTTCCAGCTTTTCTGATGTCTCTCTAAGATTGTTTGTCATTTTGTTTCTTATAAGGGCGTTTGCGAGCATTTTGCTCACCGAGCGCAAAATTATCTCCTCGTTTTCTGTAAATATTCTTTCATTTACACAGTCATCAAATCCTATGAGACCCCAAAACTCATCATTTAAAAACACAGGTACAATCAGCAAAGACACAATGCCCTGCGGAGATAACGCAGCCTGCTCAGGTGCGCCCATGTCTTTAACTAAGCCATTTATGCACTTGCCTTTCGGTAGCTTTTCCTGCCAAGACGGACAAGATTCATCATATGGTATATTCACTGTATACTGATTGCCTTGCTGCGGCTCGACTTGTTCTGACCACTCATAAATCTGTGTGGTAAAAACTCTTTCTCCCTGAAGATAATTTTTCCAGATATACATTCTATCAACTTTTACAGCGTGCGCAATCATACCCATTGCCTTATGCAGGTCAGCTTCAAAATCGTCGGTATTTATTTTCGGTTCCAGCAAAATTGATGAAACTTTATGCACGACATCAAGCAGTTTGTTGTTGTATTCACTCTCCGTCACATCATCAAGCAAGACAACTTTACAGAGCGGGTCGCCGTACTTGTCACTCTCGACAGAGAGCATCATTTCGCAAATTCTGGTTCCCGATTTTGTTTCTACCGTCACAAGTTCTTTTTTCATGCTATGTGCGAAAAATTCCTGTTCCGGTGTTTTTTCGTCTTTTGAGATAATTTTTACAATGTTTTCGTCGATTACGTTTCGATCGTAAAATTCATTAAACGCTTTATTTACAAGTCCGACGTTATTTTTGTGGTCGAGCACAAGCGTTGGAATTATCGAATCTCTAAAGATGTAACCGGATACGTTGGGTACCGTTATGCTGAATGTCTGATTTATTCTGACAGATGTGAAAATTGCTATTGACGGAATGAGTATCATTATCGAACCCAGCGGCATTACTGCCCTGCTTGTAAAAATGGGTATTATAAAATCAGCGGCAAATGCTATCGGTGAAATCAACGCTATTATTCCGAAGATGGGTCCTGCGTGGTTTCTGTATCGTTTTAATTCGCTTTCACGCCACCACTTAAAGTGCAACGCAAAAATGGCTACAATCAGCACCGTTACATAGATAAACACAATCCAGGTGATTATATTGCTGCCATAGTTAAACCTTGTGCCGTATATCGTAGATATTTTTTCGATATCGCCAAAAAGGATGAAAATTCCGGCAATAATATTGCTGTAAACAAGCGGAATAGTTCTAATCGCCCGTCTTGCGTACCGGTTTTCAATCTTGACCATGTTTGATAGGAATATTAGCCATATGGGGAAAAATAGGTATCCAAAAAGAAACCCGAGCGCCCAGAATGTCTTAAATGCGCTCTCGGTTCCGGCAAGTGTCATTAGGCCGTAGAATATGGCATAAAGTGATAAGCATCCGGCTGACCATTTGTACACTCGTTGCGGTTTTGATTTCGTAAAACGTAAGTGTGTGGCAACCATCAGATAAATGTATAGCATTCCAACTATAAAAAATAGTGATGCTGCAAAATAAACCGGACTTATTGGTACAAACATATCAGTCACCCCAAAAAAATGCTCCCTACTATATGCATTATTATAGCAGGAAACATTTCTATTTCAATTAGCGCAATAAAATTTTACAATCCTGTAATAGCTTGGTCACAGTCGCAAGAAATAAGCCGTTTGCTGCAATATTTAATAGTCGTCGTCGGTTTCTACTACGTCTATTTCCAGTTCTATGTTTTCTTTGCAGTCGGGGCAAGTGACTGCTTCGTTTTCTATGTCCAGTTCGTCGAGTTCAATCTCTGTGCCGCATTTCGGGCAGGTTATGTCCACCGACAAGTCATGTGCGCCACACATATCACAGCACATGTTGCCATCATCATAATCTTCATCGTCGTCGTTATAATCATACATATCATCGTCATCGTCATCATCATAACCATCAAAGTCCAGTTCGTCTTCCAGTTCTTCGAGCACCAACTCAACATCTGCCAAATCATCGGAAAGCTCATCAAGCTCTTCTGCGATGTCAAGTGCATTTTCGTTTAGTTCTTCAATTTCATTTGCCATATCTGCAAGCGTGTCGATAATAACAACAACTAGTTTTCCAAGCTCGTTGTTTTGGGCATCCATACCCTCTGCAAGTCCTTTAAGGTAAGAAATTCTTTCCTTTATTGTCATTTTTAGGTACCTCCAAATAATTCTCTCTTAGTTTTTTGTACGTTCCATGTACTCCCCTGATCTGGTGTCTATACGGATTCTTTCGCCCTCTTCTATAAACAGCGGCACTTTGACCTCTGCTCCGGTTTCCACGGTCGCCGGTTTGAGAACATTGGTCGCCGTGTCGCCTTTGAAGCCGGGGTCGGTGGCTGTGACAACGAGGTCAACAAAGTTTGGCGGGTCTACGTTAAACACTTTCCCTTTATAGGAGTGGACATTACAGATGGTGTTTTCTTTTACAAATTTGAAGTTGTCAGAGAGCAAATCGCCGCCGATGGGTTCAAGTTCGTAAGTTTCCTGATCCATGAAGTAGTACAGCTCGCCATCGCTGTAGCTGTATTCCATGTCACGCCGCTCGACAAATGCGTTTTCAAACTTGTCTGTAGGGTTAAATGATGTTTCAACCACAGCACCTGTCATAACGTTTTTTACTTTTGCTCTGACAAACGCAGCGCCTTTTCCGGGTTTGACATGTTGGAATTCAACCACTTGCATGACCTTGCCATCCCACTCAAAGGTTACTCCGTTTCTAAAATCACCTGCAGAAATCATTATTTTTTCATCCTTTTTCTCTTGTTTTGTTTGACTATTTTATCGCATTTTAAGCATAAGTGCAAGGAGAAAGTTGTCGCGCTCAGGGCATTTACAGAACAACCAGTTCTTTTGGCAGTTTTGTTATGTTTTCGCAGCCGTCTTCTGTAATGTAGAGGGTGTCCTCTATTCTGACACCGTAACGTCCCGGGAGGTAAATACCCGGCTCGGCTGAGATTACTGCGCCTGTGGGAAGTATGTCTTTTGAAACTTGTGAAGCTTTTAGAGTCTCGTGCACTTCAAGTCCTATAGAATGACCGAAGCCATGGTCAAAATGGTCTCCATACCCCGCATCTTTTATCACGTTTCTTGCGGCAGCATCTACATCAAATCCCATCACGCCGCCGTGAACAGCAGCAATACCCGCCAGCTGAGCCTTTAGCACTGTATCATAGACTTTCACCATCTCATCGTCCGGCTTGCCAACACAAAGAGTCCTTGTGGTATCACTGCACCAACCATTTAGATTCGCACCAAAGTCTATTGTGAGAAACCCTTTCGAAATCTTCTCATCACCCGGAACACCATGCGGGCGGCTGGACTTGGTGCCCGACACAATAATAGGGTCAAACGATTTATCATCAGCACCATTTTTATATAGCCGATAGATAAGCTCTGCAGCAAGCTCCTTTTCTGTCACATCAGTGCTGATAAGCGGCAGAACCTCTTGAAACGCTTTCTCGGAAATACGCTGAGCCTTGATCATTTGCTCAATGTCGGCACGCGATTTCACATTGCGCAAACTGTCTATCTTTTTTTGAGCCGGAATCAGCTCTGCGCCAAACTTGTCAAGCCACTCTTTATGGGTAGAAAAAGGAATCAGCATATCTTCAAACCCGATTGATTTTACGCCGTTTTCCTTAAAAGTTGCTTCCATGACATCTCCGTAGCTTTTGCCGCTCGGAAGCTGCACAACTTTCGCTCCTTTGACAACCTGACGGGCTACTTCGATATAGCGAAAGTCTATTATAAACCACGCATCCTCTTTGGTGATTATTAAAGCACCTGCGCTTGACTTGAAGCCCGTTGCATACAGTCTGTTTATGTCATTTGTGAGCAGTATGGCATCGCAGCCCAACTCGGGTATGACGTTTCTGATTTTTTCAATATTGTTCATTCAAAAAGCTCCTTAAAATAATAAAATCATTCGCCGAACGGCAGATTGTGGGATGTTTACAAAACGAGGTTCTCGCATGCAGCTAATGTTTGTTGCTGCACATCAGGCGAATAGGCATTTCGATATAGTAACGCAGGGCGAGGAAAAGGTTTGTTAAACCTCTCGGGCGCACGAGGATGGGCATTGTACCCGCCAGATTTGCGCTTAGCACATCTGTAAACGTCTGGTCGCCGACAAGCGCAGACTGCTCCGAATTAAACCCGCCGCTCTCAGCCATAGCTCTCTTAAGCGCCCCGGGGGACGGCTTTCCGGCTCTCATTATGAACTCGCAGTCAAGCTCCTTTGCAAACAACTCAACGCGCAGGGTGCGTGTGCTGTTTGAAATAATGAACGGCTTAATATCGTTTTTTCTTAGTGTTTCAAACCACTCTTTCACAGACTCTGCCGGTTCATGTTCATTGTAAGCCGCTACGGTGTTGTCGAGGTCAAGCATAAGAAACGAAATCCCCTGCTCCCGCAAAAACTGAGGTTCAATGTCCGTAATATCTCTAAATGAGTGCTTTGCGATAAAGCAAATCTTGCCCTTACTCATACAGCGGATATTTTTCGCACAGCTTGTCAACTTCGCCGCGGATGTAGTCAGATTTGGCATCAAAATCAGAAGCTGTGTGTAAAAACAGTTCTGCGATTTTATTCATCTCATCTTCGCCAAAACCCCGGGTCGTCACAGCAGGAGTGCCAATTCTAAGGCCGCTGGTGATTTTCGCGGGCTGCGGGTCATTTGGAATCTTGTTTTTATTCGTTGCTATGTGTACACGGTCGAGATTTTCTTCCATGTCTTTCCCTGTTGTGTTGAACTTGCGCAAATCCACCAGCATGAGGTGATTGTCCGTGCCTCCCGAAACAAGGTCAAAACCTCTGTCTATCAGAGCTTTTGCCAAAGTCTTTGCATTTTGGAGGGTCTTTTTTTGATAGGTCTTAAATTCCGGCTTAAGTGCTTCACCAAACGCAATAGCCTTTGCCGCTATGATGTGCATAAGCGGACCGCCTTGCGAGCCGGGGAAAACTGCTGAATTTATCTTTTTTGCAAGTTCTTCGTTATTTGTCATCATAATACCGCCGCGAGTTCCGCGCAGGGTCTTATGAGTTGTACTCGTAACAATATCGGCATACGGCACAGGGTCAGGGTGTTCCCCTGCCGCAACAAGCCCGCAGATATGAGCCATGTCAACAAGCAAGCTCGCACCAACTTCCTTTGCGATTTTTGAAAACTTTTCAAAATCTATTTTCCTGGGATACGCAGACGCACCTGCAATTATCATCTTTGGTTTAGTCTCTTTGGCTTTTTTAAGCACCTCGTCATAGTCTATCATCTGTGTGTCGGGGTCAACGCCGTAGTCCACTACATTATAATATTTGCCCGAAAAATTAGCTTTGCTTCCATGGGTGAGATGTCCGCCGTGGTCGAGGTTCATCCCAAGTATGGTATCACCCGGTTTACAGAGAACCATGAATGCAGCAAAATTGGCGGAAGCTCCCGAATGTGACTGCACATTGACATACTTCGCGCCAAACAGTTTTTTTGCACGCTCTATCGCAATATTTTCAACAACATCAACCTCTTCGCAACCCCCATAATATCGGCCGCCGGGGTATCCTTCCGCATACTTGTTTGTAAGAATCGACCCCGCTGCCATCAAGACAGCCTGACTCACAATATTTTCAGAAGCTATGAGTTCAATATGCCTGCACTGCCGTGCATACTCGCGCTTTATAGCATTGCCTATTTCCTCATCATGCTCCAAAATATAAGCCATCATTTCGTTAATCATACTGACCCCTCCTGTGGTTTTAAATAGATGTAAAATAGTATACCACACTTGGCATCAAATGTGCTATACTATTTTTAGCTTAAAATTGGAGCAATATTATGCTTAAAGAAAATGAGATAGGTGAAATCATCAGTCTTTTAAAGGAGAGTTATCCTGAGCCTGATTGTGCCTTGGAATACGAAAGAGACTACGAGCTGCTTTTCGCCACAAGGCTTGCGGCGCAGTGCACAGACGCTCGTGTCAATACTGTCACGCCTATTTTGTTTGAGCGTTATCCATCGCTTAAGGCTATAGCTGAAGCAGATATCTCGGAAGTTGAGCAAATTGTGCATCCATGCGGATTTTACAGGACAAAAGCAAAAGATATCGTGGAAGCCGCTGTGATGCTTCTCGCAAAGTTCGGCGGAAAGGTTCCCGATACAATGGAAGATTTGCTCACGCTCCCGGGCGTAGGCAGAAAGACAGCCAACCTCATTTTGGGCGATATTTACAACAAGCCCGCTGTCGTGGTTGACACGCACTGTATCAGGTTGTCGAACCGAATGGGTTTTGTGGAGACTAAAGACCCTGTAAAAATTGAATCTGCATTAAAAAAGGTGTTGCCACCTGAGGAGTCATCAGATTTTTGCCACCGCCTGGTTTTGCACGGTCGTGCCGTCTGTTCGGCACGAAGTCCCGCTTGCGAGCGTTGTCCGCTACTCGGCGTTTGCCGACGTGTTGGTGTGTCGTGAGTTAGGTCGGGGTGGGGTATTTAAAATTTTTTGTGACTCAGTGCTGAGGGCGGTCTGTCGCACATCGCGGGCTAGCGATGGAGCGATGGTACAAAGTTGGAGACCGACCAAGCACCTTTAGTCACAAAAATATTTTAAATATCCCACCCCGACCTCGCACAGTCATACACATCCTCACCCGGTCTCAGGCAACTCTGCTAGGTTTCACTTAGTTTCACTCTGTTTGCACGAATGAATGTTGCAGAGACCGTTTGTGCAATCAGATAGTGACCTTCCGCATTTGGGTGTACTAAATCAAAAGATAGCGGACCTGCAAACGGGTTGATGTTAAAGTCTGTCAGGTCTTGCCTGTGCGTTAGGTAAGGTCTGATGTCTGCCACATAAAAACTCCTTGTTTCGCTTTCTTCAAAAATTTTATCATTCATCTGCTTCAGCAAAGTGTCTGCCAGCGCTGCTATCGGCATGGATATATTCAATATCTCTTGTGGAATGGGATTAAAAATCGTATTGACAATAACAGTTGCTCGCGGGGCATGATTTTCCAGCCACATGATAATTTGAGAAAAATCCTCGGTAAATGCCTGAACACCCTCGTCTAAAGCGGCTGTTAGCTCAGTTGAAAATTCACCCGTCCACATATCTGCAGCATGAGGTGCTCCGGCAATAATCTCGCCCGTTCCTAAAATTAGTTCACCCAAGCCTGCTATTAAATCTCCGAACCCTGTAATTACCTCGTCAGTGCTAAAATCAACGTCTCCATCAGCGGAAACAGCGTCTCTGACTCCGGATACTATTTCATATATAACTCTCCAGCCTCCTGCAAGCATTCCGTCGGCACCCTCCTGAATATTTAAAGCACCGGACACAGCTTGCAGTTCGGACATATACGCCAAAAACGGCGTGAGAACGTTGTTTCCACCAATATTTATCGTGACAACACGGGCATTTCTAAAGAGCAATAGTTCTTCGTCATTCATCTCGCGCAGACTTTCAAGCAAATCTGTTGTTGTACTGCCGCTGCGTGCCATATTGTGGTACTCGTCAACATAACCTGCATTTTCAAGCAGTTCAAAAAAGATAATCGTATAAACACCCTCGGGTGAATCCGAGTACCCGTCAAGTCCATAGCCGGAAGGAATTGAGTCTCCAAGAGCAATGTAGATATGCGGCTTTGGCTGAGATAACAAAACAGCCCAAATAATGGACGCAATCATGAGAAGTGCCGCCAAAATTGCGATGGTAATTTTTGTTTTTTTGATTCTCTTTGAATCGAGAGTTTTATTTTCCATAACGAAAGCCCCTTGCAACACGCGTTAAAATATGTTATTATTGGTACGACATATTTCAGATAACTGATTAAATCCGGCAGAGGTGAATTGATTTGCTGTTTAGGCGTAATATGGAACCGAGTTGTTCTTATTGTCAACATGGAGTATCTATCGGCTTTGGTGAAGTTATGTGCCGCAGGTGCGGTATCATGTCTTCGGAAGGTCGGTGTAATGCTTTTCGCTATGACCCGACCAAGCGTGAACCGGAATATGCCGCAGCGCTGGACACCTCCGACCTGAGAGAGAGTGATTTTTCACTGACCTAGTGCAGCATATACCGACACCGCTGACTCTCTATTTTTCAATAAAGCCTACCTTTTTATACACCTTACGAAGCGTCTTGTTTGCCATATAAGACGCTTTTTCCGCACCTTTTCTGTAAACTTCCTGCATATATGCCTTGTCTGCCAAGAGCCGCTCCGTCTCCTCGCGAATTGGGCGCAAAATCTCTACAACAGCTTCGCCGACACAGGGTTTAAACTCGCCGTATCCTTTGCCCGCAAACTCTTTTTCTATTTCTTCAAAACTCTTGCCCGTACAGCATGAATAAATTTGCATTAGATTGGAAATACCCGGCTTGTTCTCCTGATCAAAGCGCACTTCCGTCTCACTATCTGTTACAGCCCTTTTGAATGAACGCATTATGTCTTCCGGCTTATCCATTATGAGGATACAGCCGCCATCTGTGATTTCGGATTTTGACATTTTCTTTGTTGGGGTCTGCAAGTCCATTATTTTTGCTCCGACTGTCGGGATATATGGCTCGGGAATTTTAAACACATCACCATAAATACCGTTAAAACGTACCGCAATGTCACGTGTCAGCTCTACATGCTGTTTCTGGTCAGCACCGACGGGAACCAAATCAGTGCCATAAAGCAAAATGTCCGCTGCCTGCAACGCAGGATATGTAAAAAGCCCTGCGTTTATGTTCTCGGCATTTTTCGAAGATTTATCTTTAAACTGCGTCATTCGGCTTAGTTCACCAAACATTGTAAAGCAGTTTAGAACCCACGCAAGTTGGGCGTGAGCCGGGACATGGCTTTGGATAAATAATGTATTTTCATCGGGGTCAATTCCGCAAGCAACAAATTGAGCAAGCTGCTCCAGCTGTATTCTTCTAAGCTCCGCAGGTACTTGACGTGTTGTTATCGCATGCATATCCACAACCATGTACAGACATTCATATTCGCTCGAAAGTGAAGCCCAGTTCCTGAGCGCTCCTAAATAAGAGCCGAGAGTGGCTGACCCGGTCGGCTGTATGCCTGATAAAATTACTTTTTTATTTTCCATTTTGTTACACCTTTTCCTAGTTGTCATGCAGATTATAGGCAGTTTGCTCCGCTTTTTTGCGAGCCAGCGTATTCGTCTACACTGTTCTCACAAAAAAGACTCCGCAAACTGCCTATAATCTGCGAGAACGAAGCAAAAAATTTATTTTTTAATCCCCAGCTCAATTGCCAGTTTTTCAAATGCCGGGAGAGATCTCTCTATGGTTTGCTTCGTTACGCAGTAGGCAATTCTTGCGTGGCCGCTGCATGCGAAAGCGCTGCCGGGAACAACCAAAATATTATACTTAATAGCAGCTTTTACAAAATCCTTATCATCACCCGGAGTTTTTATCCAAAGATAAAACGTGCCTTGCGGATACAAGCTTTCGAAACCCAGAGCGCTAAGCCCGTTATAAAGCAACATCCTGTTCGTGTTATATGTCTCAATGTCAGTTTCTTGCTCTAAACATTTTGCTACAACTCTTTGAAGCAAAGCGGGCGCATTGACAAAACCCAGGGTGCGTGTCGCTATACTCGCCGCCTCAAAAATCAGCTCATAATCCTCCGCTTCACTCGGCACAACCACATAGCCAATGCGCTGACCCGGCAGCGACAGTGATTTTGACCAAGAGTAGCAGACCAGAGTGTTTTTATAGTAGTTTGGGATATACGGAACTTCTGCGTTATCGTAGACGAGTTCTCTGTAGGGCTCATCGGAAACAATATAAATTGGTGATCTGTACTCTTTTGATTTCTCCGTAAGCAGTTTTGCCAGCTTTTTGATTGTATCTTCAGTATAAACGACTCCCGTTGGGTTGTTTGGAGTGTTCACTATAACCGCTTTTGTCTTTTTTGTGATTGCTCGCAGCATTGTTTCCATATGGGGCTGAAAATCCACGTTGCTTGCAGGAACCACCACAAGTTTCCCGTCGAAATTGCTGACATAATTGCCATATTCGACAAAGTATGGCGAAATAACAATTACTTCATCGCCCGGGTTTAATAGCGTTTTCAGAACAACATTCAGCCCTCCTGCCGCACCTGCCGACATTATGATGTTTTTCTCAGAAAATGACGTGCCATGTTTTTTGTTCAGCGATTTTGCGATTTCGTCTCTCACAGCAGGATAGCCTGCGTTGGTCATATATCCATGCAGAGCCAGCGGATTTTCGGTCTGCACTATGTCGATAATTGCCTCGTTAACAGCAGGCGGAGATGGTATACTGGGGTTGCCGAGGCTGAAATCAAAGACATTTTCACGCCCGTACTCCGCTGCAAGCCTGTTCCCCTCTTCAAACATTGCGCGTATGACACTGTTGTTTTGCGCAAGTTTTGTCATTTTTTCGGAAATCATGTCATATCCCCTTTTTTTTTCTTGTACTATATGATACTATCTTTTTTGTAAATTGTCTAGGTGCTAATCTAATCATGGAGCAGACGATGATGAGCTGTTTGCGGAGTCTTTTTTGCGAGAACGTGGCGACGATGCCACAGGCTCGCAAAAAAGCGGAGCAAATTTCATATCGTCGGCTAAAATAACAAGAGGTGAAATTATGGGGATTACAGAAACACTGGAATACATACATGCTGTGCGCTGGCAAGGAAGTAAACCGGGGCTTGACCGCACGCGGGAGCTTTTACGCAGACTCGGAAATCCCGAAAAAAAGCTTAAATTCGTGCATGTTGCCGGAACAAACGGCAAAGGCTCAACTTCTGCGTGTATTGCAAATGCTTTGACTATAGCAGGATACAAAACAGGACTGTATATCTCGCCGTATATAGTCTGCTTTAATGAACGTATTCAGATAAACGGTGAGTACATTTCTGATGAAGATTTGGAAGCGATGGTAGGCATAGTCCGTCCTCATGCCGACGCTATGGAGGATTCTCCGACTGAGTTTGAGCTTATAACGGCACTTGCCATGAATTATTTTCATACCGAAAACTGTGACATTGTTGTGCTGGAAGTCGGCATGGGCGGGCGACTTGATTCGACAAATGTTATAGAAACACCCGAGCTTGCCGTTATTACGGCAATAGGATATGACCATGTAAAGGAACTCGGCCCGACAATCAGCAATATTGCCTTTGAAAAGGCGGGTATCATTAAAAGCGGCGGCGATGTTTTAGTCTATCGCGGTGAGCGTGAAGTTGAAGAAGTTTTCGAGAAAGTATCGGCAGAGCGCGGTGCATTTCTCAGCAAGGTGGATTTCACACGGATTAGATTCCGGGAATTTTCGCTTGACGATACAATAATGGATTTTTCACCCTACGGTAAAATAAAACTTGCCCTCGCCGGGGCTTATCAGCCAAAAAATGCAGCAGTGGCAATCACCGCACTTGAAATGCTAAGGGATAAGGGTTATAAAATTACGGACGAAGACATAATAACCGCAATGGCGACGGTCAAGTGGCCCGGCAGATTTGAGATTTTGGGGCAACATCCTGTGTTTATACTCGATGGTGCGCACAATCCGCAAGGCGCAGAGGCCGCTATCGAAAGCCTGCGCGCTTACTTTGGCGACCGCAAGTTTATCTTTCTCATGGGTGTCATGGCGGACAAAGACCTCGACCAAATTGTATCAAAAATCGCACCGACTGCTAAAGCCTTTTTTGCCGTAAGTCCTGAATATAAACGTGCTATGGATGCACATACACTTGCCGAAAAACTTTCCGAATACGGAATTCCCACAACAGAGTGCGAATCCGTATCATCGGGAGTGGAAAAAGCACTGGAACTTGCAGGTGACTCAGACATTATCTGTGCGCTTGGCTCGCTATATTTTTCCGGAGAGGTTAAAGGGGCTTATTTGGAGCTGATGAAGTAGGGGTATAGTGGGTTCAGAGTAAGGTTTGGGAGCAAAGCTGCATACATCAGTATGATGGCTGTAATAAAAGTGCAAGAGCTGTGAATCGAGAGCGTCTGTTTGGCGATATGAGTACCGCAGAAATCAAGAAAACGATACGCACGCGGTATGGGGATTTGGGGCAATATTGTAAGTTATGGGCGTTAATTTTCAAAATGGGCGGGAAATATTCTAAGTATAGTTATAATGTTTCTTGACAAATATCGAAGTTTGAGCTACAATAGTTGCATGAGGTGATTATTGTGGCATTGACGACTAAAGAAAACATAATTAAAGTATTGTCTGCGTTTAATCCGTGGTGGAAAACAGGGACTGTCAATTCAACATTTGCAAAATCATATCGACGTATCGCTTACTATGAATCAATAAAACGCCTTGACAACGCAGAGTTAAGGCGCACTGTGGTCTTGACCGGTTTGAGGCGCGTCGGAAAAACCACTGTCCTGTACCAGATAATTGATACATTACTAAAGCGCGGCATACCACCGACTCAGATTGTATTCGTTTCGATGGATCATCCTATACTTAAGCTTAGTGGGCTGAGTGATGTTCTTGAATGTTATCATGAAAATGTATATGCCAATCACGATGTATATTACTTTTTTGATGAAATCCAATTTGCACAGGACTGGGACACATGGCTCAAAACAATCTATGATATGCAACCGACGACAAAAACAGTCGCTACAGGTTCAGCCAGCCCTGTTTTAATGAGAGGCAGCTATGAAAGCGGGGTCGGTAGGTGGAGCGTCATAAAAGTTCCGACGCTGTCATTTTATGAATACTGCTCTTTAGTCGGTGTCGCTACACCTGCGCTTGACCCATCTATTCGCCCCACTGATTTTGCTGCAATGAGCCACCAGGAAAGAATGTCAACAATTCTCTCTCTGAGCGGTGTACAAAATCACCTCTCCCGCTATCTGCAAATAGGTGGATTTCCTGAGCCGGCACTTGCGAAAAATGACCTCATGGCTGAGCAGAGTATGCGCGAAGATGTTGTCGATAAAGTGCTAAAACGTGATTTGCCGTCTCTGTATAACATTAGAAACATTGCCGAATTGGAGCGAATATTCCTTTATTTATGCAATGTATCATCTGATATTGTTTCAATCGAAGCTATTGCCCGAGAGCTAAACGGTGTATCTCGCCCAACTGTGGAAAATTATATCCAATATCTCGAAAGCGCAAATCTTATTTATCTTAGCTATCCGGTGGAAATGAAAGGGCAAAAAGTTTTAAAATCCAGCCCAAAAATATATATTGCAGATGCCGCCATAAGAAATGCTGTCTTGATGGATAGCGAAGTGCTTTCTAATCCTACGGAACTTGGTAAAATGGTGGAGACTTCAGTTTTTAAGCATTTAGCTGTGTTTTACTATAAAAAGCCCCCCCGAATCGGTTATTATCGCGGGAATAAAAAGCAAAATGAAATCGACATTATTGTCGATTACCCAAATGCGGAAAAGATTCTCGTTGAAGTTAAATTCAGAGAACAAACGCGCGTCAGTGAACGCGACGCTATTTGCGAGTTATCAGATGAAGCGGGTGCTTGCATAATTGTAACAAAACGAGCTGACGACTGTGATGTGCAGCAGCTTCGAAACGGCAAAACCCTGCTGCGCATACCTGCTTTTGCGTTTTTGTATCTCTTGGGCAATGCCGAAAGAAGTGGGCTTGATGAGCCGGATTAGGCTTCACTCTCACACTAATAAACCATCACGAACTTCAAACAGTAGTTCTGCTTGCTTGGCTATGTCGCTTGAATGGGTTACTATTACTACGGTCTTTCCCATTTTGTGAATCTTAAAAATATGTTCCATGACATCTTGCTCTGACTTTGAATCAAGATTTCCTGTTGGTTCATCCATCAGAAGGATTTCAGGGTCATTTGCAAGTGCTCTGGCTATCGTAACTCGTTGTAATTGCCCACCTGACAGCTCAGGCGGCTTTGAATTTATTTTATCGGACAGCCCGACCATCTCTAAAAGCTCAACTGCCCGTCTGCTTGAGCTTTTTTTGTTTGCTTTTACAAACATCATTGCGGTTTCGACATTTTCTTTTGCCGTCAAGTTTTCCAGGAGATTGAAAAATTGAAACACAAACCCTATCTTCTCGCCTCTTATTTTTGACAATTTGTTATCACTTAGACCTGAAATATCTCTGCCGTCAAGAAGTACACGCCCTTTAGACGGGGTATCTAGACCGCCGATGAGCTGTAGCAGTGTGCTTTTCCCATGCCCTGACGGACCTACGATACAGCAGAGTGAACCTTTCGGAATGTTTATGCTGACGCCTCTAAGTGCATGGGTTTTTGCTTTATTTCCGTATGTTTTTTCCAAATTTTCAGTTTGAATAATTAAATCAGACATTTCTTATAGCCTCCATTGGTGTTAGCTTTGATGCCTGCCATGCGGGGTACAGCCCTGATGCAATGGATAAAAAAACAGACAATCCAAGAACAGTAAGTAATAAAGGAACAGAAAATGTGACAGCAGTTTCAGGGCTTCCTAAGGCTGCGACAAATTCGTTTTGCTCGATGAGCGGAGCAGCAATCCGCGAAACTACAAAACCAACCGTAAAACCAAGCAGACCGCCAAGCACGCCATATAATCCGGATTCCAAGATGAAAATTCTGAAAATCATACCGCTTTTACTTCCCATTGCCCTAAGTATACCGATTTCACGGCGTCGCTCATAAATTGCGGTCATCATTGTGTTGATTATTCCAAATGCAGCGGCAATAAGTGCAACCGCAGCTATTAGCTGTAATGTCACATTCAAAGAGCCTAAAATTAACAAAACCGAACTTAAAAGTTCCTCGTTTGTTGAAACTGAGAGATTTGCAATATCCATAATCGCAGCGATGTACCGCTCGGCATTTGCCACATCGCCAATATTGACTGCTATGAATGACACATAATCGCCAGTGCCAAAGGTCTCTTGAACTACGTCAAGCGGCATAAAAACGGAGATATCATCGTTGCTTCCCGTGGCTTCCAAAATAGCTGTTATGGGAAACTCCTGCCCACGAAATGTCAGTATACTGCCCGGTTCCAACTCAAATCGCCGTGCGGCAAGATAACCAACCACAACGGAGCGCTCTACTTCGTCAGCGAAAAATGTTCCGTAGTTCACAGTCCATTCCCTGTGTGTTTTCATTTCTTTCGGCAAAATCCCCACAAGAGTTATCGGAGTTTCATCAACCGATACCCCCAATGTCAAGTATGGAATTGCCGCTGTGATACCGTCAATTGCTGCGATTTTGTCAACAATTTCCCGAGGAATGGATTCAGGCAGAATGTCTCCTGTCAAAACGGAAAGATTGATGAATGGACAGTCAACCCTTGACATGACAATAAGGTTTGCTCCAAGAGCGTCCGCTTGGTGAGTCACCTCTTCGCGCAGGTTATCTCCCATCGACAAAAGTGCCACAAAAGAAGCCATTCCGATGGTTATACCCAAGAGAGTGAATATAAATCGGCTTTTGCGCCGCAGCATGTTTTTAGTCACAAGGTTCAGCACTCGCATAGCTCTCACCTCACAAGTTCAAATCGCATAGCTCTCAGCATATAGATGCTTGGGTTACAGCAATTTTGCATAAGCTCGCCTTTTACTGTGATTTCGTCTCCCTCTTGGGGAAATGCTTGGTTACCGCGAAAATCAATCATCAGTTCTGCAGTGCCGTCCGCGTTTTGTATATAAAAAAATTGAGAACCAATATTAGATACGAATCCCACCAGAGTCAGTTCTCCCTGCTGATTTTGTGTAAAATAGTCTGGGTTATTGAGGACGTCTTCAAGCGAAGTGAAATCGTCGGATTTTGCCGCATCAAGTATCTCATACTCATATGCCTCAGAGCTCTCACTCACTGCAACGCCCGGAGCAGGTACGGGGATTGGATTTATCAGGTCGTCGGCGGTGACTTCATATGCATGCTCATTCTCCTGCTCAGTCTTTTCTGCGCAGGAGATTAAAACAGCACCGACGCAAAGAATAAAAGCCGAGATAATAATTATTTTTGCTATTTTCACAATGAACACCTCCCAAATTGTCATTCTAGCAAAATAGAACACAGCTTTATTCTATCACGATAGAATAAAGCTGTCAACAGGCTATTTCATTGTTGACTTTAAAATGTTTTTACGTTACAATAAATGCCGGTGGTGACATTTTATGGAACGTAAAATTGTAAAAGACCTTATCGCATGGAAAAACAATCCACAAAAAAAACCGCTTTTACTCCAAGGAGCAAGGCAGGTAGGTAAAACTTACAGTTTGCTTTCCTTTGGTAAAGAGCATTATAAAAGCACAGCCTATTTCAGTTTGGAAGAATCCGGCGAATATATCGCTGTCTTTGAGCGTGATTTAAAACCGGAGCGCATAATCAATGAGTTTTCTGCACTTTCCGGTGTTCAAATTTTGCCGCATGATACGCTTATAATCTTTGATGAAATACAGGCATCGGAAAAAGCGTTGACGTCACTCAAATACTTTGCCGAACAAGCTCCACAGTACCATATAGTTTCTGCCGGAAGTTTACTTGGGGTTGCAGTCGGGCGAGAGAACTTCTCTTTTCCTGTCGGCAAAGTGGATATGCTTAGCCTATTTCCCATGGATTTTGAAGAATTTCTTTGGGCTTTGGGGAAAAATGAATTCTGCGCACTGATTCGTGAATCTATTGACGCGTTTACGCCATTGTCTTTCCATGATACTGCAATGGATTTATACAAGACCTATTTAGTTGTCGGCGGTATGCCTACGGCTGTTTTAGAGTATGTCAACAAGCAAGATTTTGATTTCGTTAAGGTCGCACTAAAGACGCTTAATAATTCATACATCGCTGATATGGCAAAATACGCAACCGCTCAGGAAACCATAAGAATAAAGGCTGCATGGGAATCCATACCCGCACAGCTTGCAAAAGAAAACCGCAAATTCCAATACAAAGTAATCAAATCAGGCGCCAGAGCCACTGATTACGAACTTTCTCTTGATTGGCTTACATCAGCCGAAATGATAAATAAATGTATCAACGTAAGCGAGGGCAAAATGCCGCTTGCGGGCTACGCAGACAACAATACTTTCAAAATTTATATGGTCGATACAGGGCTTTTATGCTCCAAATTTGATATAGCTGCAAATGTTGTTTTGCACACGCCACCAAGCTTTTACGGGTTTAAGGGCGCTCTGTGCGAAAACTATATCTGCCAAGCGCTTGTAACGCTCGGTATAAAACCGTATTATTGGACCTCAAAAGGTAAAGCGGAGGTTGATTTCGTCTTTCAGGACAAATCGGGCAACATCATTCCGCTCGAAGCAAAGTCTGCCGAGAATGTACGCTCAAAAAGTCTGCGCAGCTATCGTGATATATATATGCCCGAGTATGCGATACGTGTATCCGGTAAGAACTTCGGATTTGAAAACGGGATAAAGAGTATTCCGTTATATGCACTATTTGCTCTGAGTATCTGACAGGTGATTAAAGTAACTGCGCTATCCTCGACACAAAAAGCAATCACAACAGATTGAGTAGCATCTGTTGTAGTATTCCGGTTGTGCGATGACTTGCGTAGAATTGTCTCCATACGTAATGCAAATATCGTCATAGTCATATCCCGTCGAGACCTGAGGGCAAACGGCCGCTGCAAAGTACCTTGTGGTGACTATACATTCACCATCGGAAATATTTTCAGGTGTGACCTCATCATACTTTATACTTTCAGCTTCCAATTCATCAATGTTATAATCTCCTGTATAGACCGCAATTGTTGCTGCATCATACCCTGACACTCCCGCATAAACCGAAGTTGCCGCCATAACTGCGCCTGCGCCTATCATCAGTAAAACAGCGACCATAATACCAAACACAGAAACTTTCTTAATTTGCATTATCGCAACTATACGTTTTTCAATGGGTTTTTTGGCAAAACCGGCAACCAGCGGCATGAATAAATCTTTGTTTTCTTCAAGCTCCAATAAATTAAGCGCATAGGCTGATTTTGTGTCCATGCCGATAGTCCGCACAACTGTCTCGTCACAAGATAGCTCAATATCACGATTAGCGAGTATGTACATCACCCATATGAGTGGGTTAAACCAATGCACACAGAGTGCTATGGCAAGCAACCATTTTGTCAAAATGTCAAATTGTTTGATATGTGTAATTTCATGTGTAAGTACGCAGCGCAGTTTTGATTCATCGTGCCAATCGGTTGTTTTGGGGAGCAGTATAATCGGTTTCCGAATGCCATAAGTCAGCGGCGCTTTTATTCTGTCAGAAATCCGAACTTGTACATGACGTTTTATATTTTGCTCACCGAGCCATCGATTGATAAAATCACTTTGAGCGGGAAGCGATTTTTTATATTCCATTCTGCGAATAAAATGTGTAATAAAAAACGTCATTGCAAGAGCAACTGAGCCGACTATCCAATAAACAATCAAAGCTGAATTTTGAGATATATTCTCGACAACGTTTGATATAGCCGCATTTAACGCCAGGGTCATTTCAGCAATATTCAGATGTAAACCTGTTGCCACATCAGTGACTTGCATTTGCTGTGCAAATGTGTGTTGGTTTGCCTCCTCCAAAGAAAGATAACGGCTCGAAATGTCAACAGCTATGGAAAATGGAACTAACAGGCGCAGAAGAACCATACTCCAAAGCAGCACAAGAATTTTTTTTGGCAATCTGCGAATAATAAGCGGACGTATCAATAAAATCCCAAGTAAAAGAATTGCCGCCGAAATGCTCATTTGTAAAACGCTCATCTGCTATCCTCCCTATCAACTCTCCATTTCAAGTATCATCTGCTTTAATTGCTTGATTTCTTCTTTTGACAAAATTCCCCGACCCAGTATAGACGCTACAAGCTGGTCAGCCGCACCGTCATACATTTTGTTTATCAGCTCAGTCGTTTCATATTCCCTCGCTCCGTCAACAGTCACAAGGGGGTAGCATACAAAGTTTGGTTCTTCGCGCTTTATAGCCCCTTTTTCAACGCATTTTTTGATAACTGTATAGGTTGTGGTTTTGCTCCAGCCTACCTGCTTTCCAAGGATTTCAGCCAGCCGTTTTGCAGTGGTCGCACCCTCGCGCCACAAAACGTCCATTACTTTCAGTTCGGCATCAAACAGTTTTATAGCCATAATAGTGACCATTCCTTTCGAAAATCTTTAGTGGTCTGTAAAGCCTAAAATGTAATACACCCTCATTCTACTACATTAGAACAAAGGTGTCAATAGTGACGCACGGGGGGTGCGAAGCAGGGGGACGGTTCGAGACCACTGAAAAGTCCGAGTAAAGTCCTCAGTGCCTCTTTAGCGTGCCTTCGACCCAGATCAGAGATGATAAAATAATGCTTGTTTACATACAAGTAAAAAAACGTTGAAGAAGCCAAAAAGACTGAAATAGCAATAGAAAAAGCAGCCCCAATATGGTATAATGTAATTGACAAAAAACAAATCCAAAAGAAGAGGAGCTGCTGATTCACATGTTAAGAAATAATGGTAACAAACAATTAAACTTCTAT
>Ga0209755_10002077_pt1 | contig 28493 bp, 41 predicted proteins | sample TergutCo191P1_FD_187301 | JGI IMG/M metagenome (GOLD analysis project Ga0209755, IMG submission 187301) | Cornitermes sp. P1 segment gut microbial communities from Petit-Saut dam, French Guiana - Co191P1 (SPAdes) (version 2) | ecosystem: Host-associated > Arthropoda: Insects > Digestive system...
TTTATTGGCAACCCAAGAATATTAATAAAACCTTCTGCATCCTTGTGGTCATAAAAATCCTTGTGGTCAGAATCATCCTTGCTGTCAGATTTATTTCCTGCATCAAACCCAGCCACAGCAGCATCATAGAGCGAGAACTCCGATTCAATTCCGGCTAGAATTATGTTACCCTTGTACAACTTGAGTCTTACTTTACCCGTTACGTTTTGTTGCGTTTTTTCCACGAACGCAGACAACGCTTCGCGTAGTGGCGTAAACCATTGTCCGTTATATACCAACTCTGCGAAGCGTACACCTAACTGCTCTTTTTGGTGCGAAGTATCTCTGTCCACGGTGATAGTTTCAAGTGCTTTGTGGGCTTTGTATAAAATCGTACCTCCCGGCGTTTCATAAATACCGCGTGACTTCATCCCCACTAATCTATTTTCAACTATGTCCAAGATACCAATACCGTTTTCCCCTCCCATTACATTAAGGCATTTAATTAACTCAACACCATCTAGCACCTTACCGTCTATTGAAATCGGCTTCCCTGCCTCAAAGCCAATAGTTACATATTGCGGTTTGTCAGGTGCTTTTTCTGGCGTTTTGCCTAATTGCAATAGCTTAGGGTCGTCATACTTGGGTTCATTCTCCGGATATTCAAGGTCCTGTCCTTCATGCGAAAGATGCCAAAGGTTTCTGTCTCTAGAGTATGACTTTTCGAGGGATGGTGGCAAATTGTAATTGTTTTCTTTGGCGTACTCAATCAAATCATCGCGACCCTTAAAGTCCCACATACGCCAAGGTGCGATTATTTTCATTTCCGGGGCAAAATGCTTAATGGTTAACTCAAAACGCACTTGGTCATTTCCTTTTCCTGTGCAACCATGAACAATCGCATCTGCGCCTTCGTGCAGGGCAATTTCAACGATTCGCCTTGCTATAACAGGCCGAGCAAATGATGTACCTAACAAATACTGCCCTTCATACACAGCACCTGCTTGCATTGTTGGAAAGATATAATCATTTACAAATTCATGGCGCAAATCTTCAACATAGCACTTAGATGCTCCGGCTTTTTTGGCTTTTTCTTCCAAGCCAACTAATTCCTTGTCATCAACTAGCCCGATGTCGTCCTGCCCAACATTGCCTGCAACTGCTATTACCTCGCAGTTGTACTGTTCTTTTAACCAAGGAATTAAAAAGGATGTGTCTAATCCCCCGGAGTAGGCTAATACTACCTTTTTTACAGCTGTCTCCTTCATTTTGAAACCTCCTAGTATTTTATTTTGTTGCGGTCAACTTGTTGAAAGCGGTACACTTTTTCTCCCCAAGTGAAGTTATATCAACACATTTATATTTTCCACGTTCATATCTTCTGGTCCTGTTAAAGAGCAGCCTTTTTCCTTTGCGTATGAAATATAATTTACGATATCAGTAGTAATTTCCTCTCCCGGAGCTATTATCGGGATGCCTGGGGGGTAGCACATTACAAACTCGGCACAAATATTTCCTGCGCTTTTTGCAAGTGGTATCATTTTCTTCGGGTGGTAAAACGCTTCTTGTGGTGCGGCTTTAACGATTGGAGCGATATACTCCTGCTTCATCATATCCAAGCCCGTGCGAGAACAACGACGTTTCACTTCTGCTAATGCACTTATTAACATTTCGATGTTTTTATAGCTATCGCCAATCGAAATATATGCAAGTATATTACCTATATCCCCGAATTCTATTTGAATATTATACTCGTCCCTTAAAATGTCATATACTTCAATGCCCGCAAGACCAATGCCAACCCGTTGTGGACGATTTTTGCAACTCTTATATCCTCGATGGAGGATTCGTGCAGAAAAACAACGCGGAATCTTTCTTTTTCTTCTGTGCTTGAAAAAGTTTTATAGGCAAATTTTATTGGCAGCCTATACCGTTCCGCTCTTTCCTTAACTTCCTCAAAGGATATTTGCTTGGTTTTTCCGTCAAAATCCAACGGAAACATCTGCATCTGCTCGAAGTTTTTTTCATCCTTCTTGCCATTTTTGAATGTTGCCGGGCAGAATGTATGACCTTTTAAGCCGACATCAGATGCAAATTTAATGAAATTATCATTTGATAGATTCCGTATTCGCTCTTTTCTTGCGATTCTGCCAGCAACCTGCATAGGATTTATATGTTCTTTTCCTGCGTAACCAATGTGGTCTAAAGAAACTTTAATTTCAGACATTTTTCCAACTCCTCAAGAGTAAATTTAATTACTCTCTTGTTGGAGATGAACTAAAAAAAATTGCAAAAAAATAAGGAGCGAATTTTAGTGCTCCTTATTTCTGCCTGTAATTCCTGTGCGTTTTAACCTATACATAAATAACACACCATCCCGCTGTTATTTGCCGGGGAATTGTTAATGCACTCCGGATGCTTGTTCCAAACTGCCAAACACTTTCAACAGTTTGGAGATGTTACATTCAAATTGTGGATGAAATTCATGGTTAGTGTCATAATCAGCATATAAGCTCTGAAAAATGGCACTCCACATCATATCCATCGCATTATCCGTTACGAAATATTTTCCTTCATATTGCTTGACGATGGCAACTAACTTAAACAGGGCTTCATTCCACTTGAGAAAGAAATGGTCTTCGGTGGGTATGTTGTAATTTTCCAACCATTTCCGCACGGTTTGTTTTCGCTTGAGTGAGCCACAACCGGTATCGTTCAGAATGTACTGGATTTCCAACGGCTTCCCGAGTTGCATATCTTCTGGTGCGTGTTCCGATGCTACAACACGACCCAATGGGAACAGCGCGCAAACAGTCGGTTTGAGTGCTGGGTTCGTTGCGTGTATGATGCATCGGTCGCCTTGTAATAATGGGCAATTTCTGTTTGGGCCTTTGGGTTTCAGCCGCACGATGGGGATTCGAGAATCCCCACCAATATAAACCTCGCAGTACGTTTCAATGACCTGCTTGTGGGTCATGTCCAGTGCGGTGGCTACATTATACAAGTCACGGGAGTTCAACAAAATGTCCTCGCGGTGACGGCAACATTTCCCACATTCCCGGCACTTAAATGCGAACACATCATCTATGCCGATACGGTACTTGTCAAGATTTTCTACCAATTCATGCCGATGGTCTTTCTGCATATTTGTAAGCCCCCTCAATTTCTATTTTTCAGCAACCGATATAAAGTCGTTTTCCCTATACGACAGCTCTTGCAAATTTCCGCTACGGAAAAATCTTTGCTGTCGTACATCTTTAGTGCCATACTAGACTTGTCGGATGCAATCTTGGGCCTGCCGCCAACGCGCCCTCTGGCACGCGCAGCAGCAAGCCCCTCCCTTGTGCGTTGGGCAGTTAAGTCAGCTTCAAACTGGCTGAGTCCCGCGAAAATTGTAAACATCAGCTTGCCATGCGGAGTTGTAGTATCCAGCCAAGTTTCTTTTAGGCTCTTGATGTTGGCACCGCATTCTTGGATTTGCTCAACGATTGCGAACAAATCTTTGGTGCTACGGCTTAGGCGAGTCAACTCCGAAATTATTACTACATCGCCGTCTCGGAGGTGTTCCATCATTTTCATCAATTCCGGGCGGTCAGATTTCCGCCCCGTGGCTTTTTCGGTGAAAATTCTTTCCACGCCATTCTCGCCCAAAGAATCCAATTGTCTGTCAAGGTTTTGGTCAATGGTGCTAACGCGGGCGTACCCGATTGTCATGTGGCTCAACTCCTTCCCAAAAACGTATGATGGTGTGGGTAATGGAACTTTGATTTTGGAACGAGTAATGGGGCTGAAAAACAGATGATTTCCCTGTCCCGCAACCCCAAACACAAAAGTTCCAAAAACGACCGTTTATGAAACGTGTGCGGCTTCTGTTTGAATACCGTACACATCATCAACATAATAGTACCCAGTAAAGAAATTGAAAGTGGCGGTGCATTTGACCCCGTTGTAATCGGCAAGATAGAGATTATCACCAATACTTTTTATTATCTCGGCTTCGCCCAACACATGACGGTCATTTGCATTGTCCTTCAAACTGTGGATATATGCTTTCACTCGCATGACTTTAACTCCTCTCCAGCAACTGCGGATAGTTCGATGGGCTGTTCGGAAATGTTTGGCAGTGTATTGTCTGTATCAATACCCAAATCACGAGTATTGAAATCATGCAGGGCGGCATCTTTATCAGCCAAATAATGCCCCCAATACACGGATAATTCCTCATCGTCAAAATGAAACTGCCATGTGACATAGTTCCCGTTAGCGTTTCTTCCCAATATAATGCCGTAATGGTCGCTGTCGGAAAAAGAGCCTTGTTTGATTCGGGCATCCTCGACATGATAACCATGTAGAATAGCCCCAACTAAATCGGATAAGTCACGGTCAGTTAGCTTTCGTATCATTGGATACTCCTGTTCCACCTACGCTTATTCTTTCTCACAGGTTTTTTGTAAGTTGCTTTTGCACCGCTAGAGGTGTCCCCAGCGGTCAAAGCATCTACCACATCACCAACATCACACCCAGCGGCATCAGCGGTCATTGCTAATAGTCGCTCGGTAGAAATATCGCCGTCATCAAACATTTCGTAAAACATCAAAATTTCTGCTGTGTTCATAGTCAAACACCCTCCTACCAAGTATCCCGTGACGGAATAAATACGACCTCAATATCATTGCTGATGGGGCAGTCTGGTTCTCCGTCAAATTCATTGTTTGACTTCGTGCAAATTTCGGCTGGTCTATTTGGGCGAGGGTCAACATCAACGTATAGTTTTTCGTCACATTTATAAACAGGGCGTTCCCAACTGTCCCTGCCGATAAGTTCAAGGGTAAGTGTATTTTTCATTGCGATAGCTCCTTTTTTTGGGGAATTTTAATTACAGAAAAATATGCGACTGGAGATATTGACCCCAGCCGCATATAAATTGGTACATAGTGTAGCTTCAACGTGCTACACAGCCGTTGGCATAACGGACGGTTCAACATTGGCAGTGTTCAGTATCTCCATGAACTTTTGCCCGAAAGACCTAGCCGTGGTGGTTTCTTCGGGGGTTAGGGTGCTGACTGCCTCAAAGTTAAACTTGGCGTAGGGTTGCCCCGTTTTATTGGTCGCTTTTTCAAGGGTAATCTTTGTAACAACGCCGCAGATAGGCGTTAGATTACTGACCAAGCGTGTAGTGTATTTCATAAACAGATTTTTACTGGACACGGGAACACGAACCACAAGCGGCAAAATGTTATCCTGTCTAAGAAGGAAGATACAAACCGATTCCTTACAGGCTTTGGCTTGGGTTTCACCACCATTTTTTGAGCCGAAGTCGTTAAACTGGCATTGACTACAGGGTTGCCCCTCGAATGAAACAACGCTGTTACTGCTGTAGCATACGGGTGGCGTACCTTCAATCGGGTCGGGGCTATCCCAATATGCTCTCGGCGTGGTATAATCCAATATAATCCCCGTCAGTTCTTTTTCGATTTCGTCCCCAGACAGACCGGGGACGGTGAAAACGGTTGTACCGCCAGACGGAGATTTAACAACATCAAACAACGAAGGGGAAAGCTGCTGATTTTTTAGATTATCGGTGATTATGCCGAGTGCATCAGATGTCAGTGCAACGAAGTTCGAGTTGATAGTGGTTAATGCCGTAGATGTAGCAGGCATGGTAACAGTCCTTTCTTCCGTAGATTCTGGTTGTTGGGTTTGCAGTTTTCCGTTCAATCGGTCTTTGAGCTTTGTGGTATCCATTTGTAGCCTCCTGTTTAACTAGCCGCCTTGATAGAGAATCGACGGTGTGAAGTTTTGTTGGCAAACTTTTTGTAAAGTGTTGGGTGTTCGGCTTTGAGCGTCTTGCTGTCAAGCCGCTCCTGTGAAACGGACTTCCATGTGATAACCCTGTCAGCTATGATACCGACTTCATGGTTGCCTAGCATTTCTTTTAGAAGATTCTCGGCTTCTTGTTTCTGAACGGTTAGATACTCCAACTGTTCACAGGCGGCATCGTATTGATGTATCAATGCGGCGGCGGTGTCTGGCAGGTCAATCTTGGATAGCGGTACACTATTAGGAAACCGCTCTTTAATGAACTTAGCAGACGATTCCGAGCCGTCCAATGGGGGCGGTACATTGTTTTGGACACCTTCCCAAAACTCTGATTCCAGTTGAACGAGCATAGAAATTAGCTCCTCGTCACGCTCAACGAACTTCCATTTGAACGTGTTGCCGCCAATAAGTACAGCGATGTACGCACCTTTGTACCCTGTCACCGCAAGATAATGTTGGAGTTGCAACATATACGGGTCTGGTATGCTGTCGTTCCAGTCCTCGGCAAGATATGCACTGGCGGTCTTGGCTTCAAAAATGCAGTCCCCATAAATGGGGTGTTGACATAAGCCGTCTACATTGGCTAACATGAAACCGTGGGATTCGCTTTGCAGGATTTGATTAACAGTGATAACCTCAATGCCTGTACGCTTGGTGAACTCGCTCCGCACTAGGGATTCAAGTTGCGTACCCCAGTAAGCGGCTTCGCCTGCTTCTTGGTACGGCATTTGACCAGTTTTCTCCATGAATAACTCAATGGGAGATTTGTACTTGTTTATCCCACATACGATACTGGCATCAGAACCGCCGATACCTAAACGTCGGCAATCTAACCATTCTTCGTAGGATAAATCGTTGGTGTGTGCTAAAACAATCGCCATCATTGCACCTCTTTCTACAGATATAATTCGGGGACATACAGCGATTAGCTATATGCCCCCAGTTTTCAGATTCCGTAACTATGCCGCCAGCACCATATCATAGGCTTTGTCGATAAGGGGATTACCCTCTATGGTCTTGGCGAACATATTTTCACGGTAGTTAGCCGTTTCCCTTAAAGGCTTGGCATGAGTGGCGAAGTCGCTAACAGCACACACGAAGCGGTAGGCGTTCTTGCCAACGTGCTTTAGGTCGGGAGCGTCAAAGTAACGAATCTTCATGTCCTCACGGATTTGTAAAATATTTTTCCTGTGAATGTCCGTGGGGTTATCGTCCATAGGCAGGAGCATTTCGATATACTCCATAACCTTAGAATCGGACATTTTAATTTTGGACAGCCGCGAGAACTCCGCACCCAATTTACCCATATACTTCTCCGCAAGCAACAACGTATTATGAGCATCATCCATCTTGCGGGCTAAATCGCCCACATGGATTGTAGACCAGATACGTTTTGCATTGCCAATAGCCAAGTTGAGGGTATTCTGGCAAACAACACGGATGGGGGTCATGCAAACCTTGATTGAGGCAGACCCATCATGCGAACTGCTGAACACTAGGTAAGGGTCAATTTGTTCCCCTTCAATAATGTACTTGTCGGGTAACTTAGCCAACAGCCAGATTCTCTTGCCATCGTTAAGGCTTCCGGCTGTTTCGTACTTCACGCCCTCACCAAGCAGAGCATCAGTAAAGGCAAAGGCTTCGTGATTCTGTACCACCTTGTAGCGGTCGGTAACTACGCCGAGAATGGCGTTGTCGGTTTCCCGAATGTTGGCTTTGTAACCGGGGATTGGGTGGTATGAACTGGTCATAATTGGACGTTGGATAACATTCCAATCAAGACCCGACTGCACCAAAGCATCCTCAGATGTAATGGCAGATTCGACACATACCCCAAGGTTGTGCCACGGTGCTACACGCACATAAAACATTGTTTCTACATTCGCTGGCATTGATTTTCTCTCCTTCATTTTTTGGTTTTTGATTATGCCGTCTTTGGGCTGTGAGCTTACGCTAATTCTTCTTGCTCGTGTTCCTTGCTTTCCTTGTGCTTGTCTACCGTTTCAGTTACAATGACTACGATAGTAATGATTGCAGAAAGCAACTTGCCCAGCTTCTTCACCTTGCTACACCTCCCTCAAAAACACATTAAAATAACGCCGCCCAGTTAAGGGTGGCGTTGATTACTGCATTAAGAATATATTGTTTTTCGTGAGCAAGATACGAGGCGTGGATTCACCCCAACATCTACAACCTACCGCCGTTTGCAAAGAACCCTATGACAGTTCTCCACATTAACCGAACAGCTCTACCGCCAAGGTACACCAATACAACGGGCGATAACACAACGAATATCAAGATGATTGTACCAAATAGCAAGCACCCTTTAGATGATTCTCTAAATAATTTCTGTATGGCTAACCACCCCCATCCATTTCTCGAAAATTCCCATGCCGCCCAATTAAGATATAATACATTTGGTAGCTATTCTTTTTACAATCAAGGCAAGGATTCTGAATGAATTTCACATATCCACGTTTATAAGGACACTTGGGACATGGTGGGATAATAAAATGTTTCAATTTTCGTAAAATCATAATCACCTCCACGCTAATGAAGAAACAACGCCTCCCCCTACTAAGGGAAGGCGTTGAGAAATGCTTGAGCTAGTTTTGTGGTGTTAGTGACCGGACAATCGCCAAAATTACATCTTCGTTATCTGTGAAAACAGACCTATCGCCCAAATGCAAAAGACCTACACCCATCCACATATCTTCACGCGCCCAAATGATTTGCCCATAAAATTCAATCATAAGCCCTGTGTATCCATCATTGAATTGGAAGTCGCTTATACCTATATTACTTTCTGTAATCATGTGAAACGCCTCTACAGCAGGTATCCATACAGCCATCGCAATAGTGTCGTCTATATCGTTCGATATTTGAAAAACAATTTCTTCAAAGTGGCTTTCGGCATAGAACCATGTATCAGGTATGCTTATGACACCCAAATTTACCCAATCACCGTCAACTTGTACGGTTTCTTGTGGCGTGTCGCTACCAAATATCGGCAATGTGATTACAATTACAGCGTGCATATCAAGCGTACCCTGTATGTTCTCCATCACTTCAAGAACATACTCTCCATAGCCACGGTATCCGATGCGTATTTCTCCATCAAGAGATACTCCCGGACGCATCAATCCGCCCTGTAAATCTGACAGCATCATGCCCGGAATAGTAACACCTTCGGGACTCCATGTTTGTAATCCGAACAAATGACCAGCATCTATGTTGCTAATGTTTGTAATTCTAACAGGAACGATAATATCGGCGGGCATCGCTCCATCCCACGTTTCAATGTGCCAGCTATCGCCAATGACATACTCAACGCCTTGATGCTCAAATGTAGAGCCGAAAGTAGCGTGAACTTCATTGTTTCCTTGGTTGCCACCAGTACCACCCCCAACATTGCCTACATCAAAGTAGTAGGCGAATGTATGAGCGATTCCTTGGCTGTACCCCATTGATAGAAAGAACGCCGCTAAACTCTCATAACCATAAGTATAGGCATCAAACAAATCAATTTCAAAAGATTCAGCCGCATCCGCACCGAAAAGGGTGTTGTTTATTTCGAGAGCCACGGGGTTGATATAGGAGTAATCATCTCCATCGGTGGACGGTGTAACGCTGTACGTTAGTACAATATTAAGCCGCCGTCCGTCAACATCCTGTACAATGCCCCGCAGGTCAACATACGTCAAGTTGCGTGACCCTGTTCGTTCTCTCCATGTTGGCGCATTAAAGAACCGATTTGCAACGTCCTCAATGGTTGCCATTTCGCCGTCCCAATCAAAAGGAGTAAGCGTTCTGACTGTTTCAATGTAATCAATATCATTTGATGACGAACAGCCCACCAGTATTGTTGCGGCAAGCATCATGACTACTGCCAAGGAAAGGACACTACGGGCTTTCCTCGTAGCCAGTTGTTGTCCAAATTTACTACAAAACATATGTGACCCTCCCGAAAATTTTATTTTGATACCCAGATGTCTATGAACTGAATACCTTGATAATTCCTAGTACAACAAGAACAGCAATAGAAATGACCCACCACCAGAAAAGGTTGCCGTCGTTAATGCCACTTCCAAACCTTCTTTTGTGAATGATTTGTACAACAGCCGCTATGACCAACGCTACTCCCGCTAAAACAAACTCTGACCATTCGGTTGGAAATGAAAGAGCCATATTCAAAACCATACCTAAAATTGTCAAAATTATAAATCCATATATAAGGATAGTGAAAAGCCAACCAAGACAGCCCCGACTAGGCGAGTTTCCCCACCTTGATTGTATTCGTCTAGCCATGACAAACAAGAAAACAACGAGAACAACCGCCGCAGGGAAGAACTGTATCGCAATATGACGAACAAAGGTCATCATAATATATCACCTCGCCCTAACTACATTTACATTGTATGAAGCAACTACAGAAGCCTAGACGCTTCAACACTAGGCTCGTAATTTTTACAGCCAGCACCATTTGTAGATGCTTGGTTGCTGTTGGTTGCCATACACTTCCCGAATACACCTGTTGAAAATTGAAATCCGACAACCGGGCTTTTGAAAGTAAGGGCGGCATCACCATTCCATCTCTTGCAGAACGCACATTTTGACCCGTTTTTTGGATGAGCTGTATTTTTCCCCATAGCTACCCCTCACTCGGATTCATTTTCTTTTCTTCGCTTACTCAACATGGTTTCAATAACCTTGGCTGAGTAACCGCCAGCCCTTGCAATTTTGGCACGTTCTCGCCTGTCTTTTACGGGTTTGGCAAGGTCGGCAACAAACTCGGGTCGATACAATCTCATTGGAAAGTCCAGTTTGTCCCCTCGGAAGTGCTTGTATATCTTCATCATCCCATCACGACCAAGAAGTTCAAACATTTCCAAATAGATGTCTTGGAACGCTTCCGATTCGTTGCCTTCGACACCAAATATTTCATATACCACTTCATCGGTTATAGTATTAAAGTCAATGTCCATACCAATGCCGACCGCCTTTCATTTAGAGAATACTGGATATTGATGCCCCATTTCAAACGCAGAACAGGGAACATTTCAGCACCCCAAATGGAACCCAAAAACGGATACATTTTTCCCCGCAGAAACGGATACGTTTTACCACGCCAAAACGGATATGATATGGTTGTGCCGTTGATGTGCTTTCCTGTAACTACAATTTTAAAACCTCCCAACATAAAATTAGGTCTTGCCTGCCGGATTTCGGCAGACAGACCAGTTGTAATTTCTTATGTAAAGAATATATATTCAATCCAACCGAGGATGCGCCTTGGCAATTTTTTTCATGGTCATTGCTATAATAGGGTGGATGGAGTAAAATAGATTCAAGAGATGTATGGATAATTTGCAGACGGCTACAATCACAAAATAGCTTAAGAAAGGGTGAAGTATTATGTTATTATTTGAACCCAAAGAATATATGACCACAGAAGAAGCAACAGAAAGATTTTATCCCTACAGCGTGGTGATGGTTCAGTGCGAAGTAGACCATTACTGCCCAATGGCGGGCTATGTAATCGCCGCAGAAGAAAACGAAAATGACTACGACGAATTAAAAGCCTACCAAATGCGTCTTAGGGCGGATAAGTCTAATGGGGCGGTACACTTTATCCGAACTAGCGACCCAATGGAAGGGGAATGGATTTACGTTGAAGATATACATGCATAAAAATAATATTGGAAGAATCCGCTTTCCTTGTGAGATACTGGGGACAGAGCAAACTATCATTTTTGATACAGGCTCGCCCAACACTATGATTACCATAAAATTGGCGAAAGACCTTGGGCTAAAAGCAGTATCTCGCAAGCAGTATTCCGTAAACATTGGCGGTACAGTGGTTAAATCTGTAGTGACGGTACTTCCCGAAATTACAATAGGGTCAATCACTATTAAAGATGTGCGTGTTCTTGCAGGGTTGAGTTCTCCTAATTGGCATGACACAATACTTCTTGGGTTGAATGTCTTGAACTATTTTAGGTATGCTGTGGATAGGAGCATTGGCGGAGGATTTGTTGACCTTGACATAAGCGACAGAAAAGCCCCCGCTGGCGCAACCAGAGAAAAGTTTAACCATCTTATTTTATCCAAGACGGAGAAAGGCGTAAGGAAAAGTATATTTGATATAACGCCAGACCCCTTAATTTCATCTGAACTTTCTATTGAAGATGCGCTACTTGCTACTGGTGTTTAATCGTACTTAAATCTATAAAAATCATGAGCTTGTTTGCCGAGGGGCGAACAGGCTCTTTTTCTTTTCATTTTTTGGACACTGTGTTATGATAAATGAAAGCACACAACATTAGATGAAAGGGTGGCGAAATGAGCAAATTAGAATCCAGCCAGCATATAGCCATTTACTCTCGCAAGTCCAAATTTACAGGCAAGGGCGAGAGCATAGATAATCAGATTGAGCTTTGCAAGCAATATATTCGCACCCACTATCCCGACTGTACCGAGGATGGGATTATTATTTACGAAGATGAAGGTTTTTCCGGTGGTAATATCGAACGCCCCAATTTTAAGAAGATGATGACGGATGCCAAGGCTAAAAAATTCTCCGCTATTGTTTGCTATCGCCTTGACCGCATTAGCCGTAACATTGGCGATTTTGCAAAGTTGATTGAAGAACTGGAAACTTTGAAAGTTGCTTTTGTTTCTATTAAAGAGCAATTTGATACTTCATCACCAATGGGACGAGCTATGATGTACATTTCGTCCGTCTTTTCACAACTGGAACGGGAAACCATAGCTGAACGCATTAGGGATAATATGCACGAACTTTCTAAAACAGGGCGTTGGCTTGGCGGCACTTCTCCTACGGGCTATGTATCGGAAAGCGTTCAAAATGTTACTGTAGACGGCAAGGTTAAAAAAGCCTGTAAGCTAAAACTTGTGCCAGAAGAAGCAGAGGTTGTAAAGCAAATTTTTAAGATTTTTTTGGAAATGAACTCATTGTCAAAAACAGAAACCTATTTTTTACAGAATGGATATACAACAAAAAACGGCAAGGCTTTTACACGGTTTGCACTTCGCAATATTCTTACAAACCCTGTGTATATGATTGCCGACAAGGACGCTTTCCGCTACCTGTCCGAAAATGATGTTGACCTATTCGCGGAAGAATCGGAGTTTGACAGCAGTAGCGGCGTAATGGCATACAACCGCACTATCCAAAAAACGGGTAAAGCCCATCAGGTGCGCCCCATAAATGAATGGATTGTTTCTGTGGGTAAGCATACAGGGCTAATAAGCGGCGCAGATTGGGTACGGGCGCAGGAGTGCTTGAGTCAGAACCGCTCCAAATCTTTCCGCAAGCCTCGTAGTCATGTTGCTCTGCTTTCGGGTCTTTTGTTTTGCACATGTGGGGATTACATGCGTCCCAAATTAAGTAAGCGGGAAGATGCAAAGGGTGAACTAATTTACAGTTACCTTTGCGCCATGAAGGAGAAAAGCCGTTCCCATTTATGTAAGATGAATAATGCTAACGGTAATACATTGGATAAAGCAGTATGTGAGGAATTAAAAAAACTGGGAGAAGATAATTCCGAGTTTATCCGTCAGTTAAAATTAGGAAAGAAGCAACTAGAGGGAAACAGTGAGGAATATAATGATAGTCTGGAGCGTCTACGTGGAAACCTGTCTGAGAACGAAAAAGAAATTACAGGGTTAGTATCTTCTCTTGCCAAAGCCGCAGGAACTTCCGCAGAGGGTTATATCGTAAAGCAGATAGACGAACTCCACGGCAAGGGGGAAATAATAAAGAACCGCATAACCGAACTGGAAAGCCTAACAGCCAGTCATGCCTTATCTGATATTGAGTTTGATATTATCCGCCAAATGTTATCTACCTTCAAAGATACCCTAGACGATATGAGCGTAGAAGAAAAACGAGCCGCCCTTCGCGCCTTTGTAAAAAAGGTAGTTTGGGACGGCGAGCATATTCATGTGTACTTGTTCGGTTCGGATGACAGCGGTGGGCTTGAGTTGCCTCCCATGCCCCCTAATGATGAGGGCTTAAAAAAGGGGAATCTGTTAGAGCCGCTATGCGAGAATAGCAAATGCTATGTAGTTCTGTGTGACACGAATGTGGCACACCATGTTCCTTGGCTGTCTTGGCATCATTCCTTTCCGGACGTTTCATAAAAGACGAGTCGGGTTCGTTCCCCTTTAAGAAGATGTGGACGATATCGCCCTTTACGATTACACATTCCAAAACCCGGTTGAGAAGCTGTAGCTTCCCCTCGTAGTCCACCAAGTTTATCAGACGGGGGAAGTCCAGTATAGACTGCCGCGCCTTTTCTATGTCGGTAATTTGGTTCTCTTGGGATTCGGTAGCCCCATGAATTGTGTCGAGGCGGATTTGTTTCTCTTCGCGCTCTTGGTTGAGGGCTTCAACGTCGGCGTAGATAGCAGGCTTTAGGCTCTCGGGCGCGGTTCGCAGATTGGCAATTTGATTTTGAATGTCCTGCTCAATTTGAGAAAGTCGCTTGCGTAGCTGAACGAGTTCCTTTTCGGTTTCTTGGTTCTTCATTAGCAGGATGTTCTTGGTGTTTAGCAGTTCGTCGTAAACGGCTGAGCCATCTGCCATGCCGCATATTTGCTCAATAACAAAGTTGTCTGTTTCGTAGCCTCTGACCGTTGGCGGCGAGCTGCATTCCCAGTCCTTGCTGCGCCTGCTCCCGCAGTAGTAGCTGTAGCGTGTAGAGCCGTCGGAGTTCTTGCGCCCGGTTTCCGCCCGGACGTACATCTTGCCCCCGCACTTCACGCAGCGCATAATCCCGGATAGCAACGCTTTTGACGATTCCTTGTTTGGCCGGGCGGCTTGGGCTTGCGCTATGCTTGATATGATGCTCTGCGCACGTATCCAATCGGCCCCGCGAATTATCCCCTCATGCTTGCCCACGGAGATAATCCAATCCTCTATCTCGCGGCGGGTTGACTTCTGGACGAACTTCGGGTCAAGTGCGCGAGAATCCTCGCCAAGTTCCTTTGTCTGCTCCGTTTTGTTGTATGCAATCATGCCCCGCTTGCCGTCGAAATCATCTTCAGTCGCCCAAACAGGCACATCAAGCGCGGCGAAATAGCCTTGCATATCGTTGTCTGCTACAGCGTAAACGGGATTCTGCAAAATGGTCTTGACGGCGGTAGACGTAAACTCTTTGCCGTTCGATGTTCGAAAGCCCTCATGGTTGAGAATCGCCAGCGTGGCATTGTATGAGCCTTTTTGCAGGAAGAGTTCATACAGGCGTTTTACAGCGAGCTGCTCTTCCGGCATGGGTTCAAGGTGGTTCACGGACGCTTTGCGATTGCCCTCGCGGAGAACGGTCTTTTTGGAATAGTAACCAAGCGGGCATTTCCCTCCAAGCCAGCGGCCCTCTTTCGCAAGCTCGTACATATTATCGGTAATGCGCTCGGCTATTATGTCGCGCTCAAACTCCGCTATCGCGCTTAACAGGGCAATCATAATCTTGCCCGTGCGTGAGCTGGTATCTATTTCCCTGTCGCTGACAGACACGAACGCTATGCCCTTTTGCTCCATCTGCTGGACGAGATTTAACAGGTCAATAGTCCTGCGGGATATGCGGTCTATCTTGTAGCAGACTACAGCCCTTATTTTGTTGTCCTCGATGTCCCTCAGCATCCGCTTGTACATGGGCCGGTCTGCGTAGAAGCCGCTCTTGCCTTCGTCTTCATATACAATGATGTCCGCTTCTGCAACATCGAAATGAGTGCAGGCAAGACAGATGCACTTCTCTTTTTGAATCTCAATGCTCTTGCCTGTCTCCGTGATTTTGGATTTGCGGACGTACACCGCTACCTGCCTTTTATCTGAGGATATTGCCTTTTTCACACGTGCCATTTACTCACCTGCCCTTGTGTTTGCCGATTACCATATTGTCGGCACATCGTATTTATGAATGTTCTCGTCTGCGGTAAGAATGGTCATTCCATCCGTTTTTGCGGTGGCGATAAGCAGTCGGTCAAAGGGGTCACTGTGGATGAATGGTAAATCTTCAACTTCCACAACATGGCGAGGCATCACATATAGTTGATGCACGAGCAATTCATCCACTTTGGATTTGAATGCACGGACACCTCCATCAAACTCCGGGAGTTTGCCTTTGCTTGTTTTAATGGCGACTTCCCAAATTGATGCGACACTGAGATACAGGGTATTACTACTCGCCTCTAATAGCTCTAATGCCTTTGGTGAAAGATTGGAATGTCCGTTTATCCACCAAATAACCGTGTGTGTATCAAGTAGCAGCTTCATCACATATACTCCTCGAAATCATCTAACGGTGCGTCGAAATCATCAGGAATATTGAACTTCCCGCGAGCGCATCCAAATGTATCTGCTCTTGACAGCAAAGGCTTCGATGGGTCTTTCGGAATTACGCCGGTTATAGGGTTGGGGTCAGGCTCCGTTTCGCTACCTGAGCTTCCGGAGTACAGGCTGCGAAGAAACACCTCATACCTTGCGTACTCATCAATACCAATCAGCGCAGCGGTACCGCGTCCGTTGTTTGTGATGATAACATGGTCATGGTTGTTTACAATCTTGTTCAGTTCGGCGTAATTGTTGCGGATATCCCGAACCGGGCGTACATGGGTTTTATACATATCTGCGCTCCTTTCAAGTGGTTTTGGCTTATTGTATCCTAATTGAGATACGAATGCAACCGGATTTGGGGTTCGTCGTTGCGCAAGTCGCGGAGCAAAGCTCCGTTTATTAATGAAATTAAGCAAGCCCACGGCAAAGACCGTGGGCTTTTGTTATGTCCGAAAATAGGAAGGAGATGATGCACCATGATGAAAGACATAGGCTACGCAGGCGTTTACCACGGCGAGAGCGCGGCCATCGGTGCGACACTGGAAGACCCGCGCAAGTTTAACCTTGCCGCAAATACGCTGGTATTCGTCGTTACGGCAGAGGCACGCGGCGGCGGCGTTGTTCCGCAGATGAACGACCTCAGATTCTACGTGCTGGACGAACACGACCGGATGTACAACACGGAAATGATTCCTTATTCCGACAACGCGGAGGATGCACCCAGCACACTTATCTGTACGGAGTTGCGCCCGGAGTTTGTATTCCAATCTCTGCGCCTCGTTGTCTACTTCAAAGACTGCGAACGCATGGGAATCATTCAACTACGGCACTGAGGCGGTTGTCGTGCCTCCGATTACAAAAGGAGCAGGCTATCTGCTCCCGTAATACTCGGTAATGTTATGCAGTATCTTGAGAACGAGGCTAATTTCGTACTCCTTGTTCTCTGTGTTCATCTGCTCCGTGACCCTGTTTAGAAGCACCAGCAGCTCCGCCATGTTTGCGTTTTTGTTAAGGTGGCTTGCATCTACGGCGAGGATGTCGCCGTTGATGTGGGTAAGCCTGCCTTCTTGAATCTCCAGCGAGTCATAGAGGAGGTAGTCCGTGGCGACGTTGAGGGCATTGGCAACACGAGCAACAGTATCAATACTGGCTTTCTTGGTTCCGCGCTCAATAATCCCGACATACGAGGATGCAAGTCCACACATCTCCGATAGCTGTAATTGTGTTAAGCCTCTCAATTGCCGCGCTTTGCGGATGCGCTCCCCGAGTGCGTTGTAGTCCGTTTCCTTCATCTTGAATCAACCCCTTCCGTTAATCATACGGCAGGGGTTGTTCATGATAAACGACCTATGGTTATTAAATGTGTACTGTAGTTATTGATTTGCTCACCAATATCTGTTACAGTTATCTCGGCAGCGGTTGCGCCGTTACTGATTTTGATAGTGGGCTGTGATGTTCCGCAGAATCTCCAGTATCATTTGAATCTCCTGCTCTCGTGCATTGGGGCCGGTTGCACCCAATAGCGGAAGCAGTGATTTACTTAACGCGGCTACATCTCTCGGCGGTTGTTGCGTCTCACGGTGAGTAGCCGCGTCGTTGTTTATGCTGTACACGCGGTCATCGCCGTGAACCAAGGAATCATACAGCAGGTAATCAAGACTGCAATCAAGGGCATTGGCAACCCGAACCAGCGTAGAAATAGAAGGCTTCTTCTCTGCACGTTCAATTACGCCGATGTACGAGCCGATGACACCGCTCTTCTCCGCGAGGGCCTCCTGCGTGTATTGTCGTAGCAGGCGAACTTTCTTCACCCGCTTGCCGAGGGCTTCGTAGTTTACATCTTGAATCGAATCGCTCATAGGCCACCATCCCTTCTTAGAAAGGATAGAGTGGACAGGCGCAACTATGAACGCCCCAAGGTAGTTTATTGAACGTCCCATGTTAGTTATTCGGCAGGTTTGTCCTGTGGGTTTGCAGGTGTAGACTTCATTATCGGAGCAAATGGGAGATGCTTGTCGAGATACGCGGTTTGAATTGGCTCTTGAATATCATCTGTAGTTGGGGTAATATTGCCTAATAGTGGAGAGTTGAACTTTCGCAATCGTCATGGGCAAACCCCGTGGCTGACTCTTGAGGGGGAATTGAAATGAATAACCGTACTTACCATCGCCCGGTCTGCTGAAGATGCGTTTCTTTCAGTGTGCCGGGCGTTTTTGCATAGAACAAACTATAGGAATATAAGGAAGGGGTATTTGAAATGAAAAGACAGACAAGGTGTTTTATGGCTTACGCGCTCGCGTTCTTGATGGTGTTCTCTGTGTTTGCCATGCCTCCCGTAGCTGTGACGGGTGGAGATTTGAGTACGGTTGAGTTCCTGTTGGATGCAGAGGGTTTAGTCGCAGAACCCCGTTTGGATGTTTCCAGTCCGCCTGCGCTTGGCATATCTGCCGATTTTGCGGCGGTCGTTCCGTTTACAGGGGAACGTCAATCCGGCGTAATACGTTCAATTTCGGCGGGCGGAGGACACTCCGTAGCTATTCTTAATGACGGGAGTCTTTGGGGTTGGGGAGACAACTGGTACGGTCAGCTTGGTTTAGGGGCTGGCAATATGCAAAGCTCGCATATCCCGCCAACGCAGATAGGTGATGCAAGTTGGTCAAGCGTGTCAGCAGGACACTATCATGCAGTAGGTATTCAAGCCGATGGTAGCCTTTGGGCTTGGGGTCGGAACACTTCGGGACAGCTTGGCGATAATTCCTTTACACTACGGCGCACACCTGTACGCATAGGTCGTGATTATGACTGGAGTAGCGTATCTGCTGGAGATATTCACACACTGGCAATCCGCACGGATGGAAGCCTATGGGCATACGGGCGCAGCCATAACGTCCGGCACGATGAAAACCCACTTGTGCGCGAAGCATCGGACGAGGTTAGCAGATGGCTGTGCTTCTGCTACTGCGTGGATTGGAAGCTGTTGGCCTACACCAAAACGCGGAGGGCTGCCAAGCAGAGTAAGCTAATCGTCTGCGCAGGTGTGTGTTGTGAATGCGATGTGCAAGGCAATCTCGCGCACGGCTTGATTGAACTTTATCAGTGGTTTGCGGACAAATGTAACGAATTTGACAAACGGACGGAGGTGATTGCGGCATGAACGAAGTAATAATCAGGATTCAAGAAAGCGGCACTATCGCCGTCGAGGAGTATAAAGACGGCGTGAAATCCTACAAGGATATCAACCCTGATTCTCTCTTGGCGTGTATAAACAAAAGCCTGCTCCGTGGTTCGATATCCAGCGGACTGTTGCCAAAAGGATGCCTGTCATTCTCGGCCCGCGACGACGGCGGACGGGACGCATACATCCTGCATCCCGAAATCGCTGCCGATATATCTTACTTTGGCACAGCGTATGCAGGTTTTCCGCTACCCCGCTTGGTATTCGGGTTTCACATCTCGCAAGAGGGGCGCGTAAGTTCCTGCCGAATTGGGATTATCGCCAATGATACCATTTTGAAGCCCGACACAAAGATGTACCGTTACCCGCTGTCAAATGTCAGCGGGTTTGCTTTATGTACGGGAAACAACACGTTTCCGAAATGTACAAGCCTGCACACCTTGGGGAGCCTGCCGTACCACATCTTGGCTATGCCAAACAATAACGACCATTTCTGCCCGCAAAACAACAAAGGGCAACTGGAAATGCGCGACCTCTTGGAGCATCTAAAGGACAAGCCCCCGGAGTATTATTACTCCGATGTGCTAATCCCCTGCAAATCGACGCTGGGAGACTTTATAAACGGAAGGGATATGATTCGATGAGCGATTACGGAGCAAGGAAGAAAGCCCGCAACAACACAGCCATTTATGCCGACGACCCCGAGGCGGTTACGAAGTTGGAAGCCAAGTTGGAAGCACTCCAAGCCGAGCAGTCCGACATGAAGAAAGCAAACGCCCACTGGCGCAAACACGGCACAATGAAAGGCTTTCCCGGTATGCCGGACGAAGCCGCCGCTCGGATAGACGCGAAGATGGAAACCGCCTACTCATGGGTTCAGAAGAATGGCCCTTACGAGGACTGGCGGCTCCAAAACAACAACGCCAATATACGCCGCATTCGCAAACACATTGCGGAAATCCAAAGCACAAGCACCGTTTCCGCCGACGACGGTTGGGCATTCGACGGCGGGCGCGTCGCAATGAATACCGAGTACAACCGTGTGCAGATACTTTTCGACAGTAAGCCCGATGAAGAAGTCCGGGCCGAACTCAAAAGGTGGGGCTTCAAGTGGGCCCCGTCGCAGGGAGCATGGCAGCGGCAACTAAACAGCAATGGCCTACACGCCGTCAAGCAGGTCAAGTGCATACAGCCTGCGTAGCCGGAGAGGGACGTTTTCATGGACGACAAAATGAGCAAAATCCGCGCTGTTGAGGAGAAGTACAACCATGTTGTTTTCGGCATGGGGCTTACACATCTGATGGACGTAGGCCATCGCAATTTTGATGCCGCTGCGGTTGACGACAGCGTGAAACGCATTCATACCAAGGGCGCGGAGGCCGAAGCGAACGGCACCCGCTCCATTATGAGTCCGGCATTTCAATGTGAAATCATCCGTTGTGCAGGTGCGCTTGCGGCATTCAGTCCGTGGACGCTGTTCGTCTACATCAAGAAGCATATGGAAATTGGAGGCGCGTAATGAGGAGGCGTTATGATACGAAAACTCACTGAGCATGACATATCTGCAATTATTGGCACGAATGTTGATGGCTACACAATCGAAAACGCCCGCATCAAGGGCGGCAGGTTTACCGATTCAGACCACTACGGAATACTCCTTGGCAAAAACGCAATAGGAAACTACGTCACATGGCAGTTTGGCAATCATGAGGTCGGCACTGTTGGTGGCAGTTCAGTGAGGTGGCAAACCATTTCACAGGAACGATTCGACAGCAAAGCTCTGAAAACTGAACAGCCGAATCTATACTTGAAATACACGGACAAATCATCATATCGCCGCCTCACAATTAAGGCGGCAAGTTAGGAGATTGCTATGAGTACAACAAGATATAGTACCCGCCCAGCCCGTTTCAATAGGGTTCAAGTTTCAATACTTCAGGTTGCGAAAAGTTGTGGCATCAGGATGAAAGATACCCATAAAACGGAAGCTCCATGTTGGTGTCCGTTCTGTGGCAGTAACAAAGCGCGACCCACCGCAAGCATAAATAAGGATAGGGGCTTATTCCATTGCTTTAGGTGCGGCGAAGGGTTTAACTCTCTCGGACTATACTGCAAAATCACTGGCGCAAGCTCCCGTGAAGCATATGAAGAACTTCGCAACTACGCTGCATAACTCTTCCCAAAATGCAGAGTTAATGCCGTCCGTTTTAACGACAACACCCGAGCAGGGAGAGGTTTTCTCCCTGCTCAACCCTTAACTGTTTCGACAAAATAGCAGAGGCAGCGGCGCAAAGTCAAGGCTATTAATAACGGACAGTAGCCGGACCATCTATTGCCCAATTACCTCAAAAGGACTAATTAGCGCATATATCAAGACGAAAGCGCTGTACGGGATTCACTGTTTCCTCTTCTCCTGATTGCTCGTGTCTGGCGTGCGGCGGCTGAAAGGTCGGGGATATCTTTATCTGCATAACTCTCAATGTTCTCACTCAGAGCTTGGACTAACATTGTAAGAAACCCGTATGCGTGGGTATAGCACCCTGTTTTCACAAACTTGCCTATCTTATCGTTTAGGTTAAAGTAGAACTGCTTATGGCTACGTTTAGTCAGGTCGTTAATGATATCAGCATAATCAACTCGTTCCGGAGGGGAGTCAAAGTTGTTCTTCACTTTAGTACATAACTCACTGAGAGCATCCCTAAATGCAGGGTACTCATGCAACAATGCAATAATGGCGCAGGCGGTTTCCAAATCCACCTGGCTCGCGTTCATTAAATCCTCTGGAAGTTTAACGTCAGTCCTTGGTTCTTCTGTCTTTACGCTATCCCCGCCATCACTGAATCGGTTGAAAGTATCTTTCAATCCCTGGCTATAACTGTCAAAGTTAAAGTCACGGTGGATGATGATGCCAAGTTTGTTAATAGCCGTCATGACCCGTTCAACCGTATCATATGTCGGATTGGTGACGACACCCCTTTCTATTCTTGTGATGTTTTGTGTTGTAGCTATCCCGGCTAATGTTGCCAATTCCTGCGCGGATATTCGCGCTTTATCCCGTACATCTTTAATGAATCGTCCAAATTCAGCTATGTCCAGCCCCATAGAGCACCTCTTTCTCATTTCTGACAATCTCACAATTGAGGATATCTGCGCTTCAATTGCAAGGATAGCATATATGCACACATATGTCAAATGAACAAATATGTTGACATCGATGGTAAATTAGTGTGGTCTTCACTTGCAGACACATTGGGTATATGAACATACGTGTTTGACTTTATAATGAAAGGAGGATATCTCGTGGCAAAGGCAATCACAAAAGCAGCGAAGCTGCTACTGCGCCTCAATCCGGGCACGTTCGAATTGAGTCCGACATTCTTTGCAGTTCCTCGGTGCTACGTTGATGGATACTTCCCACCGGGAGTGCTATCGCTTTCCGAGTTCCGTAGAATCATTCATCTATGTTACACGCGAAATGTGGATTATGGCACCGCGTGGGCCGGGAACAAGGACTACGACAAACTATTTGGATACATCAATCCCAAGGACTTCAAACGACAAGAGGGTAGCCTAATATCAAGAGGCTTCATCGCTGTTGATAGCACTCGAGGCACGGCAACACAGTATTCAATTCTGGTTCCGCCAATGTATGACAGCGAAAGGAACGCTTTGGTTCCATTAAACCCGGGTAGCGTGTTCAAGAGCAGCAAGGTGGATAGCTTTATAATGGTGCCATCGTCCATTGTCACCGATGAAGTCTTATCAAAGCGGTACGCATTTGGTGAATTGGACCTTAACGAAGTGTTGCTTCTTTTGAAGTTCTACCGCCACAATGCCTTGCTTGCGTTTGGCGGCGTTGACCACAACTTGTTTAACGTCCAAAACGGTCAGACATTTGTAAGTAATTCTGCATTCATGGACATAAACCTGAGCAGAGATGAGTTTCAAATTGCGCTCGACGGTTTGATGAACCGGGGTTTGGTGTCTCTTCAAGAAGTTAATGCAGACAGATTTGTGATTGACAACAGCTTGTAACCCATCGCAAGACCACCCCTATTCTTACTTAAACGCTCAAACTGACTGAGCCGCAAAGCCTGAATTTCGGTTGTCTAACCCGGATGGTCACAACAGACCACTCCGCCCCATCCCCACACAAGCCTGAACTTTGTGATTATCGTAATCACTCCGGACTTACTTGTGGCGCGGGATTGGTTAGCCAAAGGAGATGATATGGCTTCTTTTTATGCCCAAAACGCCGCCAAAGGCGGCAATCGCTCGGAATATAGACAATCTGCCGCAGAATACATTGAAGCAGAGCGGCCAGTGGGGGTGCGGGATGTATAAGGGTGCCGTTATCCATTTTCCAAATGACGAGCGAACAATGCAGTTTATCGACAGAGAAATAGCGGCATTTCACTGTGCCGCCGCCGTCAAGTTTATGGATACATTGCAGCTTGACTGCCACCAACAGGCAGCGGTCATAGATGCCCTGCTGTGCGATATGCAGCAGGACATACCGACCGAAAGCGTCTCGGAAAACAACTAGACCTCAAAACGCCCATACACAATCGCATGGGCGTTTATCATATCCGCAGACATTCCTTCGTTATAACAAATCCAGCTTTCTAAGTTTCTCCCATGTCTCGCGTGTGGTGATGTTCTTCCCGGCTTCCCATCGCTCGACCGCACGACGAGTAACGCCGAGAAGCGCGCCAAGCTCGCGTTGCAGGAAACCATTCTCTTGACGGAGCTGTTTAATCCGCACAGTGTATGGATAGTCCAGAAAACGATAGTAGTCATCGTAGAGCTTGTCCCGCGCAATGCACAGTGCATCCGCCATCTTCTGCAAATCCTCCAGCAGCGGCTCGGTTTGACCATTTTCGTAATACATAATTGCGTACCGGCTGAGTCCGACTTGTTCCGCCAGCGTGTAGCCGTGTATGTTCCTTTTCATCCGGTAGAAGCGTATCTTCTCTCCCACTGTGGCGTTTTCGTCGAGGGTACGCAATTCGCAAGACAGATGATACAGCAGTTTATCCCCCAAAACAGCCACCGCGCCTGTGTCACAGAGAGCCACATAAAAGATGGCTATGCACAATTTGAATGGATGCACCTAACCGCAAGTGGCGAAGAACTGCCTGTAGAAGCTACTTATGTTCGCATTGTGCGGCAAGGCAGATATGTTCTTGTTGGTTATAATTATGACTTGCGCCAGTTAAAAAAGGCACAACGATTAGAGGTTGCCGAAGAAAGCAATAGAGCCAAAAGCCGCTTTTTAGCAAGAATGAGCCATGAAATACGCACCCCCATTACCGCAGTTATGGGAATTTCCGAAGTACAGCTACGGAACAACACCATGCCACCGCAGACCGAGGACGCATTTGATAAAATATATCATTCCTCAAAAATTCTGCTCCACATAGTTAATGACATTTTGGATTTTTCCAAGATAGAATCGGGCAAAATGACGCTCGTTGAAAAAGAATACGATGTAGCCAGTTTAGTTAGTGATGTATCTCAACTGCACTTGCTGTATATTGACGAAAAAGACATCAAATTCCAAGTATATGTAGACAAAGACTTGCCCATGAAACTGGTGAGCGATGCTTTGCGTATACGGCAGATTATCACAAATTTGCTAACCAACGCTTTCAAGTATACAGAATCGGGAACGGTGTTATTGTCCTTGCAATTTGAAAAGATTGATAACGAACACATAATGCTTTTCATAGCCGTGAACGACACAGGCATGGGCATGACCGCAGACCAGTTAGAGGAAATAGAGAACACAAATAGCGAATACCTACGTTTGCATGAGCATGAAAAGCCATATGTGAGTGGCACAGGTTTAGGGCTACCCATTGTTTACAGCATGGCTAAAATGATGAACGCCGATATTGATATTAAAAGCACTCCAAACAAAGGCACTCGTTGGCTTATCCGTATTCCTCAAGTAGTGGTTGGGTCGGATATATTAGGCGAGGAATTAGCCAACAGATTGCAAAATTTTGAAACAGGCACATGGCGAATAGCAAAGGGGCTTGAATTTGTGCCAGAGCCTATGCCGTATGGGAAGGTGCTTGTTGTAGATGATGTTGAAACCAATCTCTATGTCATGGAAGCAATGCTTGAAATTTTTGAACTAACCGTTGAATTTTGCGAAAGTGGCGAAGAAGCCATTGAAAAAATCAAGCACGGCAATGTATACGACGTAATTTTTTTAGACCATATGATGCCAAGTATGGACGGTATTGAGGTTACAAAAATTTTGCGTGAAATGGGTTACGACCACCCAATTGTGGCGTGTACTGCTAATGCCTTAAAAGGACAAGCTGAAATGTTTATGGAAAATGGGTTTTCGGGGTTTATGTCCAAGCCCATTGAGATTAACCGATTAAATTCTCATCTTGTGCGTTATATCAAGAATAAGGAAAAATAATAACGGAAAAAATTTTCCATGATATAAGCTAATATAGTTAAATTAGAGGAAGATTTTAGCCGAAAACATATTATAAGGGGCTTTGCTCCAAAGGAGGTTTTACCGTGAACATAAACAACGCAAACAACCCAAATTATGTACCTGCCTATGTTGAAGGCACTCGTTATGGAGCAGGCGGGCCAAACCATAATGGGCTAACCATGCAAGAGATTACCGAGCGTAAACTGCGCCGTGAAGTGGGTAGTCGTGTAGATGCTGATGTCAGACTGATGGCACAGCACGTTGCCCAAATTAACATGATGCGAATGAATGGTAGTTTACAGGGTAGTGCCATGAGAAACATGGACGGTATATCCACAACAGCATCAGAAGCCATGCGTACCCAACGCATTGATGTTATTCGTGATATTATGAGCCGTGAAGAAGAAGGCACATTACGAATGAGTGTTTTACAGCAGATGTTGGAGCAATCATTACAACCTCTTGCCAATGCAAGCACCAATTCAAGCGGTAGTCAACAATGGTGGGCTTGATTTTAATTTAACCCCTTGATTGTGCTACAAATCAATATTTTCTAAAACGCTATTGGGTACTTTCTGATAGCGTTTTTTGTTTGTAGTAAAATTTTCTCCATTACCCCCTTGACAACGGCTCTCTGATGAAGTATTGTTCTTATATATGGAAACTAACTATACAAAAACAGATGAAGAGCAAATAGCGTTACTGGAGAAAATCGTTAGAACACTCCATAAAATTATTCCTCTTCGGGATTCAAATCTAATTTTACTCGGCAAACACACTAAAATTATTGATGACATCATAAACAAGAGTAATCAGCTGATTGATGCTTTTAAGACCGGAGATAATACTACGGGTAATCAACATCTTATTGAGTTGAGGGAATTGATTGTACACCTAAGCAGTGCTATTGAAAAAGAAATTTACAGCTATTGACGGGTCTAAACCCGTAATTATCGTAAGGATTAATTCCGGGTTCAGGGCTACGATGTGACCATGACGAGGCGCAAAGCCCGTAAATATGAGGAGGCGGTCATTATGAAAGAAAGCACAAACCTCGGAATTTGCGAGGGTACATATTATCGGTAATGCGTTCCGCAATTATATCCCGCTCAAATTCAGCGATGGCACTAAGCATGGCAATCATTATTTTGCCCGTGCGAGTGCTGGTATCAAGTTCCCTGTCGCTGACGGAAACAAAGGCAATGCCTTTTTGCTCCATTTGTTGCACAAGATTCAACAAATCCACCGTTCTTCGGGATATGCGGTCTATCTTGTAGCAAATGACGGCTTTTATTTTTTTGCTTCAATGTCCCGTAGCATTTCTTTGTACTTAGGGCGGTCTGCATAGAAGCCGCTTTTGCCTTCGTCTTCATATACAAAAATATCATCTTCTGTCGCATCAAATTGAGCGCAGGCAAGAGCAATGCACTTTTCTTTTTGGATTTCGATAGACTTGCCGGTTTCCGTTATTTTGGATTTGCGCACATAGACGGCTATTTTCCTGTCGTCTGCTACTGCTATCTTTTTCGCTCGTGCCATTATGCCTCACCTACCTCTTGACTCAAACATCACTTTGCTTTTCTATCAAAACGGCATACACCATTGGAGCCAGCTTAACCGCCAATGCGTAAACTATTGTAAAATCCATTGTGTGGTATCCATGTGCAGCTCTGTCACGAAATCCAATGATGTTTTTGCAGGAGTTTTCGGGAAAAATGTCCCGCTCCGTTGCAGGTATGCTTTTTAGTAGCTCACCCAAATCCAGCAAACACATCACAACAGCCCGCCGAGTTTTAATATCAGAAATAAAGTTTTCAACAGTTTGGATGCCGTCCAGACATATCTCCATCTCTTGGCAGGTCATTATCATATGGTCGAGATAGTCCCACCCCTTACTCCCCATAAAACCAAACCCTTTCACTATCAATATTCGCTTTCAGTTTGCGCACGGGGCTACTTTCTAATCCCGCCACGGTGACATAATCTACTTTTTTGCCCGTTTCTGCCTCCATTTCGTTCAGCAAATCGAATACATAATACAGCTCCGGATACGATTCATTTGTACCCAAGTCCAACAGCAAATCAATATCGGATTCCGGCGTTTGCTCGTTTCTTGCATAGCTACCAAAAAGAGCCGCCCTGTTGACCGGATATTTTTTTACTATGGGTACAATGACTGACAGAATTTCTTGCGTAGCACTGTTCATAGAGTCACCTTCTTATACATACGAATTACCTCGCATCTGAGCTACAAATCCAGCTTGATTATAGCCAAAACAATCCAAGAGTACAAGCAAACCTTTATCAAATTCTCCTATAATTTTTGCAGTCCGAAGTTCAAAATGGCTACGATTCTCGTTCCACGGGCACCTCAAGATAAATCGCCGTGTTCCCTTGTCTATAAAAAAGTGCGAATATGATTGAAATATTGCACTATTACAATCATAGCATAGCACCAACTTGTAGACCCTCTTTTTTTGATGTCGATTCGCAAATTGGCTTTTTAGGGGCAGGAACTGCCATATAATCGTTCCGAGAATTTTGCTTGGTTTCGATGACTCGATTCCCACATATATCAGAACAAAGACTGCTTTTGTCAAGGTGAAAATTTGTAGGGAAAAATAAAATTTCATGTAGCGGGATAACAAAAAAGTGCCATCATCCCCAAAGGTCATTTATTGATACATAACGGAATACCTCCA
>Ga0209755_10002078_pt1 | contig 28487 bp, 18 predicted proteins | sample TergutCo191P1_FD_187301 | JGI IMG/M metagenome (GOLD analysis project Ga0209755, IMG submission 187301) | Cornitermes sp. P1 segment gut microbial communities from Petit-Saut dam, French Guiana - Co191P1 (SPAdes) (version 2) | ecosystem: Host-associated > Arthropoda: Insects > Digestive system...
TGTTAAAGTACCTTACATACTCCCGCAGAAACGCTCCCCTGCCGGAAAACGTAAGGGACGTGTTTGACAAGGACACCTACAAGAAAAACCGGGCATACACAATGGAAAAACTTAGGTTTTCCATTGTGAGCGGTATTATCGCCATGGCAGTCAGTCTTGCCTTCCTGCTGTTCAACGCCCACCACTGGCTTTACGGCCTCATTTCGGGATACACGGATAATGTTTACCTGGTTAGTCTGTTTATGCTGCTTGTTCCTTTGGTGGCGGCTAACGTTATCGATAGGATTGTGAGTATTTATGATACTTTCGTAATTGAGGAACGTTATGGTTTCAACAAGACCACGGCAGGAACCTATATCGCCGATTTTGTCAAAATGCTTGTCGTGTTTTTGGTGATTGCGGGCGGGCTTTTGTCGCTGTTCCTGTTTTTGCGTAACCGCATGGGCGGTGGCTGGATGTCCATTGCCATTTTCTTTGTCCTCATCGCCTTTCAGTTTTTTATGATGTTCATCTCCCCGCTTCTTATCAGGATTGTTTACAAACTTACCCCCTTGGAGGACGGCGATCTGAAGGAAAAAATAGAGGGCTTTGCGCAAAGGGCGGGCTACAAATTGAAGGGGATCTACATGGTGGACGCTTCCAGGAGAAGCACGAAGCTCAACGCCTTTGCGTCCGGCTACGGTAAAACCAAAACCATCGGCCTTTTCGACACTCTTCTGGAAAAAATGACGCACGACGAAATTATCGGCGTTTTGGCCCATGAGATTGGCCATGCCAAAAAACACCATATACTAAAGCGTGCCCCTCTTGGTTTTTTGGCGCTTGCGATTATGGTTGCCGCCGCGCACTTCATAGTTGCCATGCCGGAAGTGTCTCAAGCCTTTGGCTTTGCCGGCGCGAACACGGCTTTTCGCATATACGTGCTGTTCATCATGCTGTCGCCCGTTTTGCTAATCCTTAACATCCCGTCGAACGCCCTGTCCCGCAAACACGAATACGAGGCGGACGCTTTTGAAAAAGCACTGGTGGGAAAGGAAACGGCCGTTTCCGCTCTGAAAAAACTGTACAGGGAAAGTTTTGGCAACCTAACCCCACATCCTTTTGTCGTGACAATGGAACACAGCCATCCGCCATTGTCGGAACGTATTGCCGCGCTGGAGGAATGACACTGCGGCAACTAAATCCATCAAAGAGTTTTTACAGTGTTTGTTACGCGACCGAGTCCGCGGCACGACCTGTCGCGGTTCAAGGCCGTTGTTTAGTTGTCGAACTCCGTTTCGAATTTTACAATCTCCCCGGTGTTCACGTCAATGTAGAATTCGTATGCCAGTCTGCGGTCGGTAGCGTCCCTAAAAGTAATTTCCCATACCCATTGGCACCGGTCGTCACTATTGACAGCGGAACGCCGCGGACGTCAACGAGAAGATGCCGCTTCCCAGATAACCGTACCCACAAACGTCTCTTCAAGAATCGGATGACCATGTCCCATCTTCATTACCTCCCGTATGGCAAAAGCATTTGCCTTGATTATCGCGGCAATGTTCTTCTCTAATTACCGCGCCCCCGGTCTGCCGCATCACAAATACCCCGTAAGAACCCCTTCAAGGGCTTCCGGTTCCGGCGGGATAACGGCGACGGGGTCGGCCCTTTTTCGCGTGTACCTGAACCGTTCCGGTATGTCGATCCTCTCGCCGGTTGCGTTGTACACCAGGTCGGTGTCCTTTGCGTAATGTCTGGTTGCGAAAACCACGGTATGGGTGTTCCCGTTCCATTTCAGCGCTGCGGATGCCTGTTCCGCGGCGGCAAAGGCAACGGCGGCGTGGGGGTCTATATGCCGGCGGTATTTTTTCCAGACACCCTCAATGGTTTGCAGGGTGAGCTCGTCGTTTATGGACGCCGGGTATACCATGTTGCGCATTACCGCCGGGGCGTTACCGTAGAACGAGGCAAGGCGGCTTAGGTTCGACGGAATGCGCACGTCAAGGGCCGGGGAACCGGTGTGGATAAGCGGACGCGGTGAAAAGTCCCCGCCCTTGATAAAATCGCCCAGAGTGTTGTTGGAGTTCATCGCGGCGACAAAGCTGTTTACCGGCAGGCCAAACTTCCACGCGTACAGACCGGCAATAAGATTGCCAAAATTACCGCAGGGAACGCTAAACGCAAGCTCCCCGGAAAGCCGTCGCTTTAACTTGATAAACGCGTAAAGGCAGTAAAAAACCTGGGGCAGCAGTCTTCCGGGGTTAATCGTGTTTGCACTGGTTACGTTATAGCCGGCGGAAAGTCCGGAGTCGCGGATTGTCTTGGCGATCAACTGCTGGCAGTCGTCGAAAGTTCCCTTGACCTGAACCGGAAGGATGTTGCCGCCGTTGGAAACAAACGTTGCGGGGTCCAGCCCGCGAATCGGCCCGGACGGATAAACCAGAACGGCGTAAATCCCCCTGCGTCCGCTAAAGGCGTGGGCCATTGAAACGCCGGTATCACTGCGAACTGCGGCAAGCACAATGGTTTGCCTTGAGTTTTTCGTCAGCTCTTCGATAACCGCTGCAAGGAAGGCGATACCAAAATCGTTGTAAACACCGGTGGGGCCGTTGTACAGATTCAGCAGCGAATAGTTTTCGTCAAGCCGGATAAGCTCCGGTTCAAAGTCGAAAGCACTTTCCGCGACACGCGATGCGGAAACCGGATCCAGTTCGCTTTCCAGAAGACTGGGTGTCAGCGTTGCCACCAAATCCGGAAAACCGGTTTCCTCGTTCATGTACAAAAAAAACTGCCGCGCGTCCATTGCCTTGCCCGGAACGTAAAGCCCCCCGTCGGGAGGCAGGCAGTGGAGAACCGCATCCCTGAACGAGACCCGGGATTCGGGTGAATTCAAGACGTTGCCTGAATTGGTGGAATGGAATTTCACCGTCGCTACTGCTGTGACGCCTGTTGCTGTTTGTTTCTGCTCTGCCTTATCACGTCCTTGAATATCTGATCGGCGTCGATTTTTTCGTTAATACCGAACATCGGAACAATTCCGTCCCCGTCAACACTGCGGAACAGACTGCCAAGGGACTGCTTGTCGTAGGCCCAGCTCGATTCGCTGTTTACCAGATAATCCAGCACCGTTACCGCAGCCAGCGTAAAGAAAATAAGGTGCATGGTGTTACGCTTGCTAAGCGGAAGCAGAATGTCCATGCGCTTCGACACCGGATTGGTTATATCGAAGCTGTACGGAGCCAGCGGGTTCTCCAAACCTTCGCAGGCAATTTTGGAGCCGGCGCCGCCGGCCTGGTTCCACTTTTCAATGCCGGTCGCAATCATGGTAAGGTACCTGCGGAACGTTCTTATCTCGCCGTAAATCGCGGTTATTTCCCGTTTCTGGAACGGCGGCGGGCCCATGGAGTCGAACTTGTAGTAGGGCAGAAAGTACAAACGCTTTGCCCAGCGCAAATCGTTTACCGCCCGCTTGGCGTACGGCGACGTTCTGGATTCGGTGGAATGCTCCAGTATGCGGCAGTATTCCGAAATCCGGGGAAGGTATTCCTTCGTAAAACTTTCGTCAATGTACTTGCGCCAGTTGTTTACGATTGTCCCGATAAGCTCGCGGAGTATAAGGTGTGTTCCATCGGACAGAACAATCGTCTCGAACGATACGTGGCGCAGGGCGGAACACAGATCCTCGATAATGTGCATAAGTACGGCAACCTGATGTATAGGATCGGTGGGGGCAATCAGTTCGTAGCCGCGCCGCAGCCCGTAGATGCTGACAAAATAGGGGTAAAGATCGGGGTACTCCGACAGGTTTTCCCAGCCGGCCTTTGGAAACAGCGAGTCCAGAATTTTAAGACTCTGTTCCAGGGCGCGCTGTTCCGCTGCCGCCGCGGCTTCCTGGGCTTTCCTGGCGATAACCTCTTCGTCCTCGGGGTCTTCCTCCCCAAAGTTTTCGCCGGCCTCCGCCGCTTCCTCCTTCCGGATTTCCTCCTGCAGCGCTTCCAGGCTTCCGCCTTCTACCTGCTCGATCTTCAAATCCAGGGGCTTGATCTGGTCGCTTTCCATAACGTCAAGGAACGCCATCAAACGGCGGCGGCGGGCAGTGAACAGTTTGTCGTACGGAAACCAACGGTCGGAAATAAACTTCATAAGAAGCGGATACAGGCCGTAATGAACCTCGCGCCGCAGATCGTAGTAGGCCACCATCGCGCTGCGAATCAGGTTCTGAACCTTTTCTTTTGGATCGGTGGGGTGTTCGATGTAGAGCAGCTTGTAAAGCAGTTTGTACGCCCCCTTGATATGGATGTCCGGATCCAGCTTTTCCAGAATAAACATGGGCTTGTAAACAGCCCTTAAAAGGTCGGCGTATTCCGAGGCCTTTACGTTGCGCGGGCGAGCCTGAAGTTTCGCCAGGTCGTCGCCTATGCGCTCTATGTTCCACTGCCGAATGGTATTCAGGATGCTGTACACATAGGGCGACGCTTTTTTCAGGCGTTCGCTGCGTTTGGCGTCGTTCCGGGGCAGAAGGATTCTTGTGGAACTGACAAGCTGCCCGATTTTGTTGTAATAGGCGTTCATGCGGCGGCTTGTAAACCGGGGACTGATAAGGTCTTTCCTGTTGACCTTAAACGAGAGCATCGAAACCAGAACCTGAAACGGATTCTTGAGTTCAAATTCCGGCGTTGACGCAAAGCGGTCCATTTTTATCCGCTCAAAGTAGGAAGTTTTGAGGTCAATCGACGGATCGTCCGCAGGATCCTCTTTTGGCGGTTTTTTTGCGGGGCTGTATCTAATGCCGTCGTCGTACGGGACGGTTTCAATGACCCTGCCGGACCGCCTGCCTCCGCGAGCGATGGCGGTCAGATCCACAACGTCCTGCTTTGCCTTTCCGGAAGGCTTTTCCTCCGTTCTGTCCGGAGCGCTCTTTTCCGTGCCAACTTCCCCGCCCAGAATCTGGGCCATCCGCTTGGCTTCGTCCAAGTCTATGTCGCCCAGTTTTTCCCGTACCCGGCGTAATTCCCCAGGTTCATAAATCGCATTCGGTTTCTTTGCCATGCTTATACCCGCAGATAAAGTTTTTCGCCAATGCCCCACTGGTTTCGCACCTGGATTTGCTCTTCCTTTGCGCTAACCAGCATACCATTATAATAGCCCATAGGCGCAAAAAGATCACCTTTGGCTACAAAAAGATTCGTTCTAAACCGGTTTGCCGTCTTGGGAGTGAACACAAGATCGACCATACCCTCCAGGTCCTGTATAACCCAGTCCGATTCCGGGCCGCCCGTCATGGTGATTCGCACCGGGGGCAGCGGAGTCAAACGCCCGTCCAGCCACAGGGCGTTTTCGTTGTTCCGGTGGGCATCCCTGGCCTGGTTTTCCGCGACGTGAAAACCGTAGCGTTTGCCCTCTTCGTCAAAACCCGTGCCGCCGCAGGACGTGAATTTCATGCGGTAGGGGAAAAACCCCTTGTAATCCCGGAAAATACCGGTACAGCGCGCCGGATCCAGGCTGGTGTGCCGTCCGTCCAGCACAATGTCGCCCCTCACCGCGGTAAGGGCCTTAAACGCGTACATGCTGCGGTGATCCGCAAAATTAAGCGACGTCACAAGCGGCGAAATGTCGCGGTGACCCATTGCAAAAGCAAGATGCGTGGTAAAAGCCGGCTGTTTTTTAGTCGCCTCGATGTCAATGTCCAGCTTTACCGTATTCGCCTTGAGCCAAGTATGTATGCGAAAGAAAAAACCGGAGGCCCGGCATTCAACCCAGGCGTTTTCCAGTTTTTGGGGCAAACGCCAGTTTTTCCGGAAGCTCGTCTTCTCGAAAACATAGCTCGCCTCGTTCTCCTTGTTGTGCAGGAAGATTTTTATGGTCTGGAACATTTTGAAGTTGCCCAAAAACGCTTCCAGACAAAATCTTTCATCCTGAACACTGAAACTTTCCCACTCCTTGATTCTGCCGTCCCTTACCCAGCGCGGAAGCGGAAAGCGGTAAGGCCTCTGAACCTCCAGAAGGTTTACCTGCGTGAAAGCTTTGTCCCAAGTTCCCGTCAGGGGTATTCCATTTTCGACCGGCGAGGCCCTTGGAGTCTGGATTTCCCTTGTGTACATTACACCCCTCTCATACCATTATAGTACTATTCGGGGCTTTTTCAAATTGATATGAGGGCGGCGGGTGCTTTGCCCCGTAATGAATCAAACGCAACGTTGACGATTCCTCCGGAAGCGGGTAAACTTCTTTTTGACAAAGGGAGATATGCCTGTATGAAAAAACGTTTTGCCCCGGTCGCCGGTTTTGCGGCGGTTTTTTTAATCGGTTTCCAGTTTGTGTCCTGCGCATCGCCGCCTGCGCCGGCGGAAGCGGTACCGCCCGCGCCGGTGTCTGTGTTTGGGGAAGCGGTGGGCGCGCCGACGGGCGATCCGCCCCTGCCGCAGGTTACGGCGCACGAGTTTGAACTTCGCGTTTTTGAGCTGGTGAACCTCCAAAGGGCGAACCACGGCCTTCCGCCGCTGGCGTGGCACGGCGCTTTGGCGACAGTTGCCCGGGGACACAGCGCGGATATGCATAGAAACAACTTTGTCGGGCACACCGGTTCGGACGGTTCCACAATCAGGCAAAGGATAGAGCGCGGCGGCATTACGAACACCAGGGGCTTGAGCGGAATTATTTCCAGGGGCTGGACGACACCGGGGAGCGCGGTTGAAAGCTGGATGACCTCTCCCGGAAACAGGGCTATCGTTCTGTGCACGGAATCCACCCACATTGGCGTTGGGTACATTGACGCTTATTGGTCGGTAAAGCTGATTCGCCTGGATCCGTTGCTAAGTCCGGCCGCGGTTCGCGAATTCGAACTGCGGGTACTTGAACTCACAAACCGCGAAAGGGCAAACCGCGGCCTTCCGCCGCTGATTTGGCATGAAAACCTGGCTTCCGTTGCCCGGGGACACAGCCTGGACATGCAGCGAAACAACTTTATGGCGCATGAGGGTTCGGACGGATCGGAGCCGTGGGACCGGATAGAGCGCGGCGGAATCGGTAATTGGAGAACCGCAAGCGAAAACGTCGCAGCGGGCCAGCTTACTCCGGAGGCCGTGGTTGCGGACTGGATGAATTCGCCCGGACACAGGGCAAACATTCTGTGCCAAGAAGTTACGCATCTAGGGGTTGGCCTTGTTGAACGCCCGGAAAACTCCGCCGCCGCTTTCCCGACTTATTGGACTCAAAAGTTTCTGCGCTTTTGGTGATTGAGATTCCGGAGCAGCGGTTTTAAGGAGCCGCATTCAGCGCCAGGAACGCCAAACGCGCGGCCTCCTGTTCGGCGGCCTTTTTGTTCCTGCCGGTGCCGGGCCCGTAAGCGGTGCCGCCCACGGTTACCTCCATCCAGAACGTATGTTCGTGGTCCGGCCCGGAACGCTTAACCATGCGGTAATGGGGGTAAGACCGGAAATTTCGCTGACACAGTTCCTGCAAAAGCGATTTGTAATCGCGGCAATAGTCCTTTTCGGTAATGCGGTCGATTTCCGGGGTAAAATAGCGGGTTATAAACGAAAAAACCGCCCTGTAACCGGAATCAAGATACAGTGCGCCGATAATGGCCTCCAGAGTGTCGGCAAGAATCGTTTTTTTGCTGCGCCCGCCGGAAAGCTCCTCGCCCTTCCCAAGCAACAGCATGGCGTCGATTTGCAGAACTTTGGCAACCGACGAAAGCACCTCTTCCGAGACGGTTACGGATTTTACCTTTGCGAGTTCGCCTTCGGTCTTTTCAGGGTATCGTTGGTAAAGTAGGGTAGCGCAGACCGCACCCAAAATGGAATCACCCAGAAACTCCAGGCGTTCGTTGTTGAGGCGGCTACCTGTTTCGTTGGATACGGAGCGGTGAACAAAAGACAGGTTCAAAAGCGCAATGCTTTTGAACCTAAACCCGGCGGCCTTTTGGAAAGCCGCCAACTGCTTTCGTCTTTCCGACTCGGGGGCCAAAAACCCGTCCTGGCTACTTTTGCTGAGACTTAAGAAATTCGTAAGCGTCTTTGACCGTCTCGAACTCATTGGCCTTTTCGTCGGGAATGGAAATACCCATTTCCTCCTCAATGGCATAGATCAACTCGTAGGTGTCCAGACTGTCCGCGCCAAGGTCCTGGCGGAAAGACGCCTCCAACGTGATTTTGGCCTCGTCGATTTCGAGTTTTTCGGCGACGAGTTTTTTCATCTTCTCAAATAGTTCGTCCATTTCTCCCTCTCTTGATTTAAACTTTGGAATCCGGAATTATAACCTGCCGCCCGCGATAGAACCCGCATTTGGAGCAGACTCGATGCAGAAGAACCTTGTTGCCGCAAGTGCTACACTGGATCATATTGGGGGCGGTAAGTTTCATGTTGATGGACTGCCGACGGCTAGTCCGTGCTTTTGATGTTTTCCCTCTGGGTACAGCCATACAAAACCTCTCTTAATATCAGGTGTTAGAATAGCGGAAATCCGCATTTATGTCAAGCGCAAAATCGACATTTCCCGCACTTATGTCAAGGACGGTTGCAACCCTGATTTTGCAACGGCCCCAAAGTCCATTCTACCCGATTTTGTACTTTTTGGCTAGGGCCTCGGCGACTAAAGGTGGAACCATTTCGCTTACGTTGCCCTGGAACGCGGCGATTTCCTTGATGGACGAAGACCGCAGAACGAAATACTCCGGATCCGTGGTCATAAACAGCGTTTCTATGTCCGGGTCCAGCGCCTTGTACACCATGGAAAGCTCGAACTCGTATGAAAAATCGTCCATGCCCCGGACACCCCGAACCAGAAGCTTAATGTCCTCTTTCTTTAGGAAATCCACGATGAGCGAATCGCAAACCGTTACGGACACGTTGCCGTAATCCGTCGCAAGCCGCCGCATCATGTCGGCCCGTTCATTCGCGGAAAACAGGTACTTTTTCTGCCGGTTTTCCGCGACCACCACCAAAAGCTGATCGAATATCTTTGCCGCCCTCCGGACAATGTTGAGGTGGCCCAGCGTGGGGGGGTCAAACGAACCGGGAAACGCCGCTTTCATCATGGCCGGGCCGTAACCGCAACAGTTACGGGGCCAATCATGCCCCTTTCCTGGGTGCTGTCGCCGAAAAACATAGGCACGGCGCTCACCTGCCCGGCCTCGCCCAGCCTTACGACTGCGGTATACAGAACGCGGTTTTCCCACCGCAGGGATCCTTCCACAAAAATCTGGTATTCGCCCGGAGGAACCGGCTGGCCCGCGTAGTTTCTGCCGTCCCAAAGGTAGCTAAGGACACCGGTCTGTGGAGTGGGCCCGGCAAGCGCGTCAATGTGGGCGTGGCCTCTCCCGGCCAGACCGGACCGGTTTACCCATTGCGGAACGGAGGTTTCCCTTCGCTGCCAGCCCCCCGTGGCGGTCCACCGCGTGGCGTACAGGGTTCTTACGTACCGGCCCTGGATGTCCTCTATCCACACCGCAAACTGGTTGCTGGCGATTCCGCCCTGCCTGGTAAAGTGGAAACTTACCTCCAGAACGCTTTCGTCGTAGGCGGAAGCGTACAAAGCGGAATCCGCAACCGCAACGTCCATACCGGCGCCGGCACCTGTAGCGCCCTGTCTGGCGGAAGAATTCCCGCAACCCGTCATTACCATAACAAACACCGCAGCCAGTGCGGCAAAAACTGCCTTCATATACACAGTATACCGCCATCGGTACACAGGTACAAGGGGCTCGCGCTTTCCGCGTCAAGCCCCGGGCGGCACTGGAACGTCAAACCTTAAACTGCGAGACCGCCTTCACCAAAGTGGAAATATTTTCCCGGTTTTTCCCGCTCAGATCGTTGACGCTGTTTACCGCCCTGTTGACGTGTTCGGTACCGGCGGCCATCTCGTTGATCCCGTTTGTTATCTCCTGAGTCGCCTTTTCCAGGTTTTTGCTTTCCAGGATGACCTCCTTGCTGCCCTCGCGCATTTCCAGAGCCCCGCCCTTTACCTGCTGGGTAATATCGCCAACCTGCCCGGCGGCCTGCAAAACCTGTTTGCTTCCATGGCTCTGCTCTTCCATCGCGTTCCGGATCAACTCCTCCTGATCCGCGACGGTTCTGATCTCCCGGTCTATCGCCTCGAACCTGTTCATAACGTTGTCCGTGGAGCGGGTGATCTTGGCGATGGATTCCGAGATTTTCTTCAGCACTTCGCCGATGGTTCTGGACTGCTCGGTGGAGGATTCGGCCAGCTTGCGTATCTCGCCGGCGACGACCGCAAAGCCCTTGCCGGACTCGCCCGCGCGGGCGGCTTCGATCGCCGCGTTCATCGAAAGCAGGTTCGTCTGGCTGGCGATATTTTCCATAACGGAGTTAATGTTCAGAAGGCCCTCGGACTCGCGGGCAATCTCCTGTATGTCGGACACCACGTCCTGAATGCTAACCTTGCCCGTCCCCGACGCTTCCTTTAGGTTTTCCACGTTTGCGGCGTTTTTTACAAGGGTTTGCGTAACGGACTGGATGTTGGCGATAACCTGCTCCAGAGCGGACGCGGCTTCGGACACGGCCCCGGTCTGGCGTTCGACGTTGCCGTTAAGCTTGTCTATGTTGACGGTAACCTGTTCCATGGTGGCGTTGGTTTCGGTGACGCTGGCACTCTGGTTTAGCACCCTTCCCTTTACGCTCTGGATGTTGGCGGTGATCTGGTTCATAGCCGAAGCGGTATGGGACATGTTACCGGCAAGGTCGTTGCCAATCTCGGACAACTTGCCCGCCTGTTGCTTGATTGCGTCGATCATTTTTCGCAGTTCCTCCATGGTCACGTTGAAGGAGCGGGAAGCCCTGGCGATTTCGTCCTTGCCCAATTCTGGAAGCCTTTTGGTAAGGTCGCCGTTTGCGGCACCGTCAATGGCGTCGGTCAAAATGCGAATCGGCTTGAGTGTCCGCGAGACGAGCAGGAGTATTACAACGGTCATCACAATAAGGGCCACAACGCAGATCACAATCGTGTTAAACCGCGAGGCGGCGGTTGTGGCCAAGACAAGTTCCTGGGAAATGCCAATGAAAAACATCCCGATGGGATTGCCGTCCGCGCCGCGCAACGGGAAATAGTAAGCGAGGAAAGGTATGCCCAGCAAGTCCTGGCTTATGCGGACGTGCTCCCCGTTTTGGATAACCGCCGCCACGATTTCCGGATCGGCGATAACGCCCATGGCGCGCTGACCGGTTTCGGGGTTGATGATGGTGGTCGAGACCGAGGTGTTGCCCATGAAAACCATTGTGTCCACGTCAAACAGTTCGTAAATCCTGTCAAGAAAATGGTTCATGCCAACGTCAAAGTTTGCAACGACTGAGCCGAGAAACCTGTCTCCGTCCATAATCGGCGAGGACGTGGTCATGACCATCGGGGCCGTCGGCGTTGGCGTGTAAAGCGTCAAAACCTCTCGCCTGAGTCCCGCCGCAATCGAAGGAACCCCGGTAACGTCGTCCCCGTATGAATGCTGCATGTGGGAACGCGCAAGGGTTATGCCGTTGTGGTCCGCTACAATAATCGCGTCCATTCCCAGCATTTCCTTCCTTTCGGCCAGGTAGCGCCAGATTTCCATTCTGTCCCCGGCGTCGATACGGCTTATCAATCCGGCGCTGTCGCCTATCGCCATGGCGGCCATACGCGTTTTATGTTCGTATGCGGCGATATAGGCGCGAACCGACTGGGTCGCCGCGTCCATTCTTTCCACCGCAAAAGCATTGACACGGGTCGCCGTCATTACCGTCATGTGAACCGCAACAAAGCTGACCAGGAGAAAGAGCATACCCAGAATGGGAACGGCTATTTTGCTTTTCAGACTTTTGAACATAAATGCACCTCTCTTGAGCAAACTTTAAATGGCATCGGTTTGTAACGGCACCCGGTTGCCAAGCACAGCTTTTCAGCTCCTTGGCAACCGAAGTCCCACCGCAGCCCCATGGCTGTACACTATAGCTCTATCGGATGTATAGTGCAAGGGGCCCGCGTTTTGCGCCAAACCCCGGACGGCGCGGCAATTGGAACGTCAAACCTTAAACTGCGAAACCGCCTTCACCAAAGTGGAAATGTTTTCACGGTTTTTCCCGCTCAGATCGTTGACGCTGTTTACCGCCCTGTTGACCTGCTCGGCTCCGGCGGCCATTTCGTTCATGCCGCTCGTTATTTCCTGCGTCGCCCTTTCCAGGTTTTTGCTCTCGTGGATCACTTCCTTGCTTCCCTCAAGCATCTCCTGGGCTCCGCCCTTTACCTGCTGAGTTATCTCGCTTACCTGTCCGGACGCGTTTAGAACCTGCCTGCTGCCGTGGCTCTGTTCCTCCATGGCGTACCGGATGGCTTCCTCCTGCTCCGAAACGGTTTTTACCCCATCGTCTATCGCCTCGAACCTGTTCAGCACCTTGTCGGTGGAACGGGTGATCTTGTCGATGGATTCCTTGATCTTCTTAAGCACTTCCCCGATAACCCTGGACTGTCCGCTGGAGGATTCGGCAAGCTGCCGTATCTCGCCGGCGACGACGGCAAAACCCCTGCCGGACTCGCCCGCGCGGGCGGCCTCGATTGCCGCGTTCATCGACAAAAGGTTCGTCTGCCCGGCTATGTTTTCCATCACCGCGTTGATTTCCAGAAGGCCCTCGGACTCGCGGGCAATCTCCTGTATGTCGGTCACGACTTCCTGAAGACTGGCTCTGCCGGTATCCGCCGCGTCCTTGAGGCTTTTCACGTTGGCGGCGTTTTTTACAAGGGTTTGCGTAACGGAGTTGATGTTGGCTATTACCTGCTCCAGGGCGGACGCGGCTTCGGATACGGCACCGGTCTGGCGTTCGACGTTGCCGCTAAGTTTGTCGATGTTGACGGTAACCTGCTCCATGGTCGCGTTGGTTTGGGTAACGCTTGCGCTCTGGTTTATTACCCTGCCCTTGACGTTCTGGATGTTTTCGGCAATCTGGTTCATGGCCGAGGCCGTCTGCGTCATGTTGTTGGAAAGGTCGCTACCGATGTCGGACAGTTTTCCAGCCTGGCTTTTGATAGCGACGATCATTTTCCGCAGCTCTTCCATGGTCTGGTTGAAGGAGCGGGAAGCCATGGAAATCTCGTCCTTGCCCGCCTCCGGAAGCTTTTTCGTAAGGTCGCCCTGGGCGGTGTCCTTGAGGGCGCCGGTAAGCAGGCGAATCGGCCGAAGTACCCGCGCGGTCAGGATGGATATGATAACGCCGACTACCACAACGGTAAGTAAGGCCAGGAGAATCGTGTTGCGCCGCGCCGCGCTGACCTCGGCGAAGGAAAGCGCCTGGCAGAGACCCACGAAAAACATGCCGACGGCATTGTTGCCCGCGCCGATCAACGGGAAATAATAGGAAAGAAAGGGCGCGCCGAACAAATTCTGGCGGACCGGTAAGCTCTGTCTCTGCTGAAGAACCGCCGCCGCGATCTCGGGTTCGGCGACAATGCCCACGGCACGCTCGCCGGTTTCCGGGTTGACGATGGTGGAAGAGACCGAGGTATTGCCCGCGAAAACCGTAGCATCAATGTCGAACGTCTCGCGAATCCTGTCGACAAACCCGCTTGTGGCAACGTCAAAGTTTACCGCGACAATCCCGACAAGCCTGTCCCCGTCCATAATCGGCGCCGCGCTGGTCATGACCAGCGGAGCCGTGGGCGTTGGCATGTAAAGCGTTACGGTTTCCCTTCGAAGCCCCGCCGATATCGAGGGGCCGCCGCTGACGTCGTCGCCGTACAGGTCCCGCAGGGCGGATCGCGCGAAAGCCCTGCCTTCCGTGTCGGTGACAATGATGGAAGTTACCCCCCAAAGGGTCTTTTGGTTGACCAGGTATTGCCAGACACCCAGCCTGTCCCCGCCGTCGATGAGCCTGATCAGTTCCGCGCTGCCTCCCAGCGCCATGACGGCTATAAACGTCTGCTGTTCAAGTGAGGCAAGATAAGCGCGGACGGACTGGGCCGCCGCCTCCATTCTTTGCTCGGCAAAACTATTGGCGCGATTCGCCGTGAGCGTGGAAAAATACACGGCGATAAAACCGACAACGACTAACAGCATCCCAAGAGTGGGAAGCGTCATTTTGCTTCTCAGGCTGGTAAACATATCCACCTCCATTGAGCGACGGACAACTTCAACTGAAACCTTCCCGCAAGGGCAGGCAAATAAAGGGACCAAACTCTACAGTTCCGCGGGAAGTAAAGCGGCGGGGCGTAAGACACCGGACGAACTGCGTCATCTGTGCACCCACGTTATACAACTTAGGGCTAAAAACATCAAGCCCCTCCGTGTTTCCGTTAAACCGGCCAAGCCCCGGCACCCAGGCGAATCAGGCGAATGTCCTCGCTGGATAAATCCAGAATCGTGGAAAAAATGCGTTCGCGTTCCTCGCCGTCGTCCAGAACCATGTTCACGCCGTTGATTCCCTCGAGTTCCCAGCCGCCTTCGAACAGGTCCTCTTCCGGAATGGGGGGGAGGTCGCTGTCGTCCCCGGTTGCGGCGGCTTCAGTCTCGAAGTCTTCCTGCATCGACTTTTTCGCGGTTATGGAGTAAAGAGAGTGCCCCAGTGTTTCAATCAGAGCCAGCGGAACCGGATGGCCGGGGATTCTGACACCGGCTTCGCGACGGCGTATGTCCAGGGCTTTTTCCGTCCCAAGGAGCGTCTTTAATATGAAGACGTACGGCCCCGGCGAAAGGCGTTTTATAAGCCGGAAGCGGCTGTTGTCCAGGCTGCACAGTTCCCCGAACTGGGATATATCCGAACAGAGCAGGGTAAAATGCCGCTCGTCGCGCTCGCCGGAAAGCTGCCTCAGTTTTTTTATTCCGGGCCGGGACTTTAGCGAACAGACCAGGCTCCAACTGGTATCGGTGGGTAGGGCAATGAGCCCGCCGCTTTCCAGAACCCGTGCCGCCCTTGCCAGAATGCGATCGTCAATGTTCTGGGGGATTACGTATTCAATCATTTGCTGCTCCAAGTGTATGGGGAAACCAGGGGTGATTAACTTTTGCCGGCGCTAAAGGTGCCTCGCCGGGTTTTGCGCCCTATTGAATTCCCTGCCCATTTTACCGATAAAATGGAAACGTGCAAAGGTCGAGCAGAAAGAACTCCACGAGCCAAGAATCGCCGCCGCCGGAAACGCCGGGGCAAAACCGGGGGAAGGAACCGCCGGAAACCGGGGGGGCGAAAAATGCCGCTCCGGCGCAAAGGGCCGGCAAAAGTACCGCCGCACGGGGTACGGCCCCGGCCCCCAGTTCCGGAACGTCCAAGCGCAGTCGCGGCAAAGGGGAGCCGGGTACCAAGCGGAAATCGAAAAACGCCGTTCCAATTGCGGTCAAGGCAATGCTGCTTACCGCATCCATAGTAGCGGCTTCCGCGGCCATTGCGCTGGTAATAATCAACGTCACCAGCGAAAGGCCGCAACCCCCGCCGCATGTAACGGCGCAGGTTGAGGAACCGGGCTTGCTCCTGGCGGAACCGGCGGCCACGGAACGTGCAGAGCCGGAACCGGTGCCGGAGGAACCGGCGCTTCCACCCTTGGAACCGATAGCCCGGGCTCCGGTGCCTGTTGCGGCGGCTCTGCCGCCGGAGTTACCGCCAAGGCCGGATCGGGGAACGCTGGTTTTTGTCATTGACGATGCGGGCCACAACCTGCATCAACTGGAACCGTTCCTGCGTTTTCCCGGCCCCATAACCATCGCCGTTCTGCCCGGCCTTCCCCATTCAGCGGAAGCCGCCAGACGCATACGCGCCGCCGGAAAGGAAGTTTTTCTTCATCAACCCATGGAAGCGGTAGGCGGGGAGGATCCGGGCCCCGGAGCCATTTACTCGTGGATGAGCGACGATGAAATACTGGAAATACTCAACCGCAACCTTGCGGAGATAGGGCCGGTGGCGGGAATGAACAACCACCAGGGTTCAAGAATAACCGCGGACGAGCGAATCATGGAAACGGTTCTTGCCTTTAGCCGGGAACACGGTATTCCGTTTCTGGATTCCAGAACCACCGCCGTGTCCGTGGTCCCCGCCACCGCGCGGCGCATGGGCATAACGATAGGCGAGCGCAACGTTTTCCTGGACAACGAGCAGGACCGCCCGTCGATAAACCGCGCCATAGAGGAAGGCCTTGGCATAGCGTCCCGGCGGGGCAGCGCCGTAATGATTGGCCACGTCTGGTCGCCGGAACTTGCCCCGCTGATGAAGGAACTTTACCGGGGCCTTGTGGATGAGGGCTTCACCTTTGCAACCGCCGCCCAGCTTATCAACGCGGCTTCGCGGTGAGGCGGCGCGGGGTTAAACCGGCGGACGGTGCTTGAAGGCAATGCGGCAAACGTATTGACAAAGCCCCCTCCGCCGTAGTAGATTGTAACATACCGTCCCTCCATGCGGGGGGCGCAATAAAATAACCCTTGCAGGGAGGCCAGCAGATGGCAAAAGTGGAACTTAAAAACATCGGGAAGGTGTACGAGGGCGGGGTTCGCGCCGTCGAGGATGCCAACATCACGATCGAGGACAAGGAATTTGTCGTATTGGTAGGGCCTTCGGGCTGTGGTAAGTCTACCACGCTTCGTATGGTCGCCGGTCTGGAGGACATTACCGAGGGCGAGCTGTACATCGACGGCGAGCTTATGAACGATGTTCCGCCCAAGGACAGGAACATCGCCATGGTTTTCCAGAACTACGCTTTGTATCCGCACATGAACGTTTACGAAAACATGGCCTTCGGTCTGCGTATCAAGAAAGTGCCGAAGGACGAAATTGAAAGGCGCGTCAAGGACGCGGCAAAGATTCTGGACATCGAGAAGTTTCTGGACCGCAAACCCAAGGCGCTTTCCGGCGGTCAGAGGCAGCGCGTCGCGGTAGGGCGGGCAATCGTCCGTAACCCCAAGGTCTTCCTTTTTGACGAACCGCTTTCGAATCTTGACGCCAAGCTGCGCGTCCAGATGCGCGCGGAGCTTTCCAGTCTGCATCTGCGCCTGAACGCGACCATCGTCTACGTTACCCACGACCAGGTTGAGGCCATGACAATGGCCAGCAAGATCGTCGTAATGAAGGACGGTTTCATTCAGCAGATTGGCGCTCCGTTGCACCTTTACAATCATCCGGCGAACAAGTTCGTGGCCGGGTTTATCGGGTCGCCGCCCATGAACTTCCTTACCGTTACGGTTCTGGAAGAGGGCGGGAATCTGGTTTTGGCCGAAAACAAGGACTCCTTCAGAATAAAGCCGGATCCGGGGCACCTTGAGTTCCTCCAGAAGTACGTCAACAAGCAGCTTCACTTCGGCATTCGTCCGGAGGATTTGGACTACGTTCAGGGCAGCGGGAACAACAGCTTCGACACCAAGATAACCGTTGTCGAGCCTTTGGGCGCGGAAACCCACCTGTGGCTTTCCACCGGTACGCAGCCTCTGGTTGCGCGTACCGATCCCCAGGGTGTCTTCAAGGTTGGCGATACCGCGACTTTCATCCCCAGGATGGACAAGGCGCGCTACTTTGACAAAGAAACCGAACTGGCGCTGGTTCCGGCGCCGATTCTGTAAAAACGCGGACTAGAGAGAGAACGGGCGGTAGCAGCGGGTTTTTCACTTGGGGCCTCGCGAATCGGCGGGGCCCTTACCGGCCCGTTCCATGATTTTTTATGACAGTTGACGAAAACCATACATTTTCCTCTTTCGGCTTGTCCGAGGCCATGCTTCAGGCAATTGCCCGTAAGGGCTGGGCTTCGCCCAGCACGATTCAAACCATTGCCCTTCCCCGGCTGCTTGCCGACGAGGGGCACTGTATCGTCAAGGCCCGCACCGGTACCGGAAAGACCGCCGCTTTCGGCATTCCGCTTATCGAAAGGCTGACCCAGGCAGGTCACGCCCCGCGCGCCCTTATTCTTGCCCCCACCAGGGAGCTTGCGCTTCAGGTTGCGCGGGAAATCGCGTCACTGGTTTCGGGGAATTACCCTAGGGTTACGGCTGTTTACGGCGGGGCTTCGATCAGAAACCAGATAATGGATCTGCGCCGGGGAACCGAAATCGTGGTGGGAACTCCGGGGCGCGTCATGGATTTGATGGAGCGCAAGTCGCTGGACGTTTCGGCGGTGGACTGGTTCATTCTGGACGAGGCCGACGAGATGCTGGACATGGGCTTTTTCGAGGACGTGGAAAAGATTCTGGCGGCGGTCAAGACCGACGAACGCGAGCGTCCCCTGCACATTGCCCTGTTCTCGGCCACCATGCCGGAGCCTATTCTGAAGGTGGTGCGCCGGCACATCGGGGACGCGGAGATTATCGTGGACACCGCGCCGGACGACGAGAAGCCGCTGGTGGACCAGTTCTGCATGTTGGTCAAGCGCGAGGACAAGCTGGAGGCCGTGCGCCGGACGATTGACGGTGCCGCCGAGTTCTACGGGCTTATTTTCTGCGCCACCAAGATCGAGACCGACGAGGTCGCCAGGCGTCTTGTGGAGGCCGGGTATCCGGCGGAGGCGATCCACGGCGATCTCTCGCAGGAGGTGCGGGAGCGCACGTTGCGGCGTTTCCGGCTGCACCGTTCCGTGGAGGGCAGCGACCCGGCGATTCTTGTCGCCACCGATGTCGCGGCGCGCGGTTTGGACATAGAACACCTTACGCACGTAATCAACTGGGACCTTCCCAACGACCGCGAAACCTACGTCCACCGCATAGGCCGGACGGGCAGGGCGGGGCGGCGCGGCGTGGCCATAAGCCTTGCGACCCTTGCCGACCGGAGAAGGCTGCACCAGTTTTCCAAAATGATGGAAAAGAACATCGGCACCGGCATCCTGTTTTTGAAAGTCCCGTCGGTAAAGACCGTGATGAAGGCGCTGCGCCGGCGTATTGGAGCCGCCGCTGTCGCCGCTTTGCCCGGCCTGAACCTTGCGGAGGCGGCGGTCGCACCGGCTTCGCAGGACGCGCGGCTTTCCGGCGACGAATCCGGGGCCGCGCCGGTTGACGTCGCCGATACCGGAATGCCGGACGAGGCGCAGGGTTCCGTTTCGCCGTTCCTGGCCAAGGTTTGCCGCAATCTGATTGACCGGCTTGGCGCGGAAAAGGCCGTGGAAGCGCTGGTAACGATGAGCTACGGCAATCTGCTGGATCCGGCGCGTTACGGCCCCGTAACCGAGTTTTCCGAGGAGGACTTTGCCGATCCGGGCAACAGACCCGGCGGTCGGGGTGCCGGCGGCAGGGGCAGGGACGAACGCCGGCGCGGCCGGTCCAGAAGCCGCGCGGACGCGGATGACTTTGCCGGTTCCAGAAGCCGGGACTTCGGCAGGGGCCCGGATCGCGCGGCGGGCGGGCGGACGTTTTCGGAGAACCGGAAACAGTCGGCGTTTGGGGGAGACCGCCGGGTTTCGGTCGCCAGGCGCGGTTCCGGCAGAATGTCCCGCGAGTCCGGCGGCATGGAGGACTTTATCCGGCTGTACGTTGGCCAGGGTCGGCAGCACGGGGCCGGGGCCAGGGAAATAGCGTCATACCTTATGCGTGCCGGCGGCGTTCCGGGAAGGCTGGTGGACGAGATAGAAATGAAGGACTTCTGTTCCTTCGCGACCCTCCCGGCGGACGCGGCCCGCAGGGCCTGCGACTATTCGCGCCGGGAGTCCAAGGAACCGGTAATACGCCCGGCCAGCGCGCGCGGCGGAAACTGACGGAGCGGGCCGCGCCGGTTTTCCGCGCGCGGCTTTGCCCTGACTACTTTTTCGTAAGGTTGAAAACCCCGTCCCAGTCGTCCCCGGGCGGTTTTTCCAGGAACACCTGACAACGTTTAAGGTACATCTCCGAAGGGCCGCCGTCGGCTGCCATGGATTCCCAGAAGCCTTCCATCGCCCGGTGCCATTCCCGTTTTTCGTAGCAGTCCATCGCCTGGTGGAAAATCTTGACCAGGTGCTTTTCCCCCGGCGACGCGTTTTCCATGGTGTTCATCACTTCGTATATCTGCACCGGTTCCTTTATGCCCACCACCCGGATTCGATCCAGTCTGCGGGAAAGGATACGCTCCCCGGCTTCCCGAATCGTCTGTTCCGGGGCGAGTATCCAGGTTCCGTACTGCTTGCCCGCGCTTTCCAGACGGGCGGCAAGGTTTACCGCGCTTCCCATAATCGTGTAGTTCATCTTGTTTTCGGTACCCATGTTGCCGGCCACCATGCTTCCGGTGTTGATGCCGATTCTGGTTAAAAGCGGCACGGGGGAAAGTCCTTCCTGTAGTATCGCCCTGTTCAGCTCCTTTTCGATCCGTTTCATCGTAATGGCCGAAAGGCAGGCCCGCAGCGCGTGGTCGGGTATTTCCACCGGAGCGCCAAAGAAAGCCACGATTGCGTCCCCTATGTATTTGTCGATCGTCCCCTTTTCCGCCAGAATCACGTCGCTCATGGCGGTGAGGTAGCGGTTGAGGATGCTGACAAGAACTTCCGGGTCAAGCTGCTCGGACATGGTGGAAAACCCCTTGAGGTCGGTGAAAATCGCGGTCATGTAACGCTTGGTTCCCCCAAGCTGCAGGCGGGAAGGATCGGCGATAATCTCCTTGACGACGGCGTCGGAAACGTAGGTCGAAAACGCCTTGCGAATAAACTGTTTTTCCCGTTCCGAACCCGCGTACGAAATTATCTCCCGCAGGATCACTCCGGCGATCACGGCAAAGACGGTCAGGAGGGGGTTGAAAAAGAAGCCGGTAAAACGAAACAGCAGAATGGCCGCGGCAACCACAAAACCGGCGGCAAGAAAACCGGACACCGTTCTGGGCGTGGGCGGCAGCTTCGAGCTTGCCGTGAAAAACAGCAGAGCGAAAACCAGCGTGAACAGAATTCGCCAGCTCGTGTCAACGGGAACGATAAAGGACTCCGAAAGAATCATGTCCAGCACCACCCCGTGCGTTCCGACATTAATGTACGTGCCCCAGAAAGGGTTTGACCCAATGTCGGTGGTTCCCGTATCGACCCGGCCCATGATGACAAACCTGTCCCTAAATTCCCCGTCAAGGCGGCGATCCAACACCTCGTGCCTGTCCAGGTTTACCCGCAGGTTTTCCGCCAGCATTGAAATAAACCCGGCTTCCTCCTCTATGGCCGTGGCGGCCCAGGGGAAACTTTCCGCCAGTTCCGGGAGCAGGGCGTTCACCCTGGCCGCCGGATCAATGTCCAGAAGCTCCCGCATAAGCCCCCGGCTTTGGCGGCGGAGTTCCACGTTTAAGGCGAAAGTCTCCCCGGAAGTGTTTTCCATGGCGAGGATTCTGGTTTCGCGAATCGCGTCGAAAATGTCCGAAAGCCTCCTGATTATAAACGGAACCATTGCCAGCTCGGGGTCGAAATGCTCAAAGAGAGAAATGTCCGCGGTATTTAACCCGCGAACGTATTCCTCCATTTGCACTTCCATGTCGTCCAGCAGCGAAAAGTCCGCGAACGAGACGTGGTGAAATTTGTCGAAATAGTCCTCCGGCGGCCAGTCCAGCAGCATTCTGCCCCGGCTGTCCAGCGGAATGGTAACGTCCCGTATCCCCCCGGGCATGTGCGCGTCCCGCAAAACGATTCTTCGCGGGTGCAGCTCCACTTCCGGATCGCCCAGATAATGAAGCAGCGGAGCAAAGGCAAGCTGCATGTACCAGTGACCGTGAACGTACTGGGCAAGATAGAGCCGCCGGCGAATACCGTCCGTGTCGATTTTCACGTTGGTAAAACCGGCCCCCTTTGCGGACAGGGCCAGGCCCGGCAGAGGGGGAAGTATGTCCACGAACTCTGTTTTGCCGAGGTTTGGCGACGCGGTAATCTCGCGCGAAAGATGCTCCTGCGCTATAACCCGGCGTTCGGCCTGCTCGTCCCTAAGCGGGTAGGATTGCAGGTTCAGCGAAACCCAGCTTCTGCCGAAAAGCTGCGACGCCTGAATCAGGTACCGGTCGTTGTCCCTTGCCACGCGCTGGACGCTGGAAAAAAGCCTGGCCCCTTCGCTGTTGACAAAGTTGCGGAAATCCCCGGCGTGGTAATAGTAGATGTCGTGACCGTCCATAAAGCCGTCTCTAAGCGCGATGAAGAGATCCTCCATCACGGAATTGATATCGGAAAAACTCCGGTCAAAGTCCGCCGGAAGATTCCGGTTTAGGTGAATGGTATCGATCCCCTGGTGCCCCCTGTCGATAAACTCGATGTCGAAAATAAGCGCCCGCGCACCGTACTCCTTCAGTCGTAAGATGCCGTCTCCCGTTACGGACCGGGGCCAGGGGAAAACCCCGTTGTAGGCGATTGCGAAGTCGTCCACGTTAAGAAAGACCACGTTGTCGCTTCGTTCCCGGTTGGCCCTGAAACGCAGGAACAGGTCGTAGACCCGATACCCCAGATTCCCAAAAACGCCCACCGCGTAGGCAACGGAAAGAAGCGCCGCCACGGTAAATCCTATGGCGATTGATTTCCAGTTCATGGCATACTCCCCCGCCATCATACATGCTTTTCGAGCGGAAAGTGAAGCCTTCCGGCCGGCACTTGACAGTTTTGCTTGAAAAGCGTCATACTCATACTGCGGGCGCAATCTTTTGTCCTTGAGGCGCGTGCAGTCGGGAGGTTGCGGGAGGGTTTATGAAAATGTGTTTTTGTTCTCGGAACGGGCGCGCGGCTTTTTTGTCCGGCCTCTGTTTTTTTCTTGCACTGCCGGTTTTCGCGGCCACCCAAAGCACGGCAATGGAAATGGAAACCCTGCTGGCTTCCGACGCGGTTACATACGCGCAGGCCTCCAGATTCGTGCTGGAGGCGGCCGACGCCGGCGCGTTTGCCGACCCCGCAGAGGCGTTCCGTTTTGCGATGGACCGGAACTGGCTGCCCGGAAGCGCGGAACCGGACGCGCGGGCCAGACTCGACGGCGTTTCGCTGCTTTTGATGCGGTCCTTTGGATTAAGGGGCGGCGTTTTTTTCACCCTTGTCGGGTCTCCGCACTTTGCCTACCGCGAAATGGAACACATGGGATTTATTCAAGGCAGAACCGGCCCCCGCCAATCGGTTTCCGGGGACACCCTGCTTTATTTGACGGGCAGAATTCTGGCCCATTTGGGGGAATGACGTGAGCAAAACCTTTGGCAAACCGGGCCGCCGCCTGGCGGTTGCTCTTTTCGCTTTTTTGCTGCCGGTTTCCGTGAGCGCGCACGACTTTGGCCTGCACCTGAACCAGTTGGCCAGATTCGGCGGCGTTGGAAACGATTCCGGCGTTGACAAGTATTACGCCGGAATCGTTCCGCGTTTTTCCGCCCAGGTTGGCGATTACGGCGATCTGTTTCTTTCGGCGGGCTTCAGAACCATTTACGAGGGCGGGTGGACTTTTGTTCCGGAGCTGCTTCGCAACGAATTTTCGCGGAGTTTCGGCGACGTGGATTTCCGCGTTGGGCGCATGACCCACGCGGATCCCATGAGGCTTGTCGCCGCCGGTCTTTTCGACGGCGTAAGATTTTCACGGCACACCGGAACCGGAACGTTCGGCGCGGGCGTTTGGTACACCGGTCTTCTATACAAAAACCGGGCGCTCATTTCCATGACCGACTGCGACGCGGCTTCCCGCCGGGAGGCCTTTGACTGGAACCGTTTCGGCGAAACGTATTTCGCCTCGCGCCGTTTGATGGCCGCCCTGGACTGGGAGCATCCGTCCTTTGCGGAACTGATGCGGCTTAACGTCGCGTTAATCGCCCAGGCGGACCTTAACAGCCGGAACCGGGACTTCCGCTACCACAGCCAGTATATCGTCGCGACGGCCTCCGTACCGTTTCAAAGGTTCGTCTTCGAGTTTGGCGGGGCCCTGGAAACGTCGCAGTCCGTCAGCGGCGGCACCGTTTTTAACGTAGCCCTTGCCGGGGACGTTGGCCTACACTGGATGCCGCCCGCGCCGTTTCACAACATGCTTTCGTTTACCGGACGCTTTACCAGCGGAAGGGCGGACGGCGGCCCAATGTCCGCGTTTGTGCCCCTTACCGCTCTGCCCCACGGCGACGTTCTCAGGGCGGAGATTCCGGGGCTTTCGATACTCCGGCTGAACTACACCGCCAGGCTGTACCGCACTTTTTCCGCCGGTTTTTCCGTGTCGCATTTCGTGCGCAGCGACCTGGGCACGTTTGACGCATTCCCGCTGACCGCCGGCGAAACCTCCGACGGCTTTTCCCTGGGAACCGAGTTTTTCGCCCGGTTCGTCTGGAATCCGGTTTCGGACATCGGCATGAACTTTGGCGCCGGAGTGTTTCTGCCGGCTCTGGGCAACGCCGCGCCGGACGCCGGGCCGCGCTGGCGCGTCGACTTGACGGTTGTTTTCGCACTGTACTGATATATCTATTTTGGAGGAGTGGCCATGAGGAAGGTGTTTTTGACGGCGGTTTTGATGGGAGCCGCTCTGCACGCGTTTGCCCAAAACGGGGTTATCCGGGAGTTAATCGGCGACGTGGAACTAAGGCACTCCGGTGCCGCCGCGTTTGCCCCCGCGTCCGTGGGAAGCGTTGTTTCCCGGGATACCGTGGTGTCCACCGGTTTTCGCAGCACCGCGATAATCGAAGTGGGAAGCAGCACGCTTACCGTGCGCCCCCTAACCCGCCTTTCGCTGGAGGAAATAAGCGTAGCCGCCGGAACGGAAAACCTTACCGTCAACCTTCAGGCCGGCCGGGTCAGAGTGGACGTAAGGCCGCCGGCCGGAACCATGGCGGACTTTACCATGCAGGGCCCCAGCGCCACAGCTTCCGTGCGCGGCACCAGTTTCGAGTTTGACGCGCGCAGCGTTAGCGTCCTGGAAGGCTCCGTGAGTTTCCGGGGCGACCGCGGCGCACCGGTTCTGGTACGGGCCGGCGGGGAAAGCGCGGTGGGTGTCGGCGGCAGCGCCGCGGATCCGGCGCAGGCCCTTTTCCAGGCCCTTACACCGCCCGCGCCCGTGGGAACCGGCGCCGCCGGCGACACAATCGCCCCCGGGGTGTCGGCACCGGCTACCGGCGGCATAACCATAACCGTAACTTATTGATTGTACGCGCCGGTACTTCCCCCCGGGGCTTGCAGTCCGGCGTTTTTTTGGAGGAAACATGAGAAAGATATTCGGCCTTTTTGCGGCACTCTGTCTGGCAACGTTAACCGCCTGCTTCAGCCCCTGGAGCGGCGACGGCGAGGGAACCATTACCATAGCGTTTGGCGCGGCGGGACCCGCCGGCAGGGTTGCGGTGCAGCCGGAGGAAATTGCCGGTTTGAGCCACTACATAACGCTTACCGGCCCCGGAGGGACGACTATTACCTATTACGTTACCGGCGCAGGTTCCGTAAGCTTTGCGGTAATACCCGGTACCTGGACTGTCCGCGTCCGTGCAATTGGCGACAGGCCGGACGGGTATAACGAAGACTTTTTCACGGCAGACCGAATGCTGCGGGCGATTGGGTTTGCCGAAGTTGAAGTCGTAGCCGGCAGGGATGCCGCCGCAAACATTTCAATGGTCAGCGCGGTGGAGGTATCCTGTGAGGATCAGTTTTTCAACGCCTTTGAATATGAAAACGCGGGCAGGCCCGACGGCAGTGAAAAAATCATCTTCATAACCGGGGACATTGAGATTTCCAACACGGTCTTTATCGAAGGCGGCACTGTGAACATTACCCTTGCCTCGGATAGTGACATAACCATCGTTAGGGGGTCGGGTGGATATATGTTCAACGTGGCGGGCGAATACAACACCCTAAGACTTGGCTGGCCCGGAATGGCGGGCAGTATTACCATTGACGGCAATTCCGTTAATAATGCCTGGTCAATAATCGGTGTAAGTGCATACGCGACGCTGGAAATGAACGATGGCGTTACCCTGACCGGGAATATCACAGACGGCTCCGGCGGTGCCGTGCATGTAAGCAATGGCGGTACTTTTATCATGCACGGCGGCGTAATTTCGTACAACCATGCCGCCGCCCAGGGTGGCGGTGTCTACGTTGCCAACGACGGACGGTTCGAGAAAACCGGCGGGGACATATCCTCCACGAATACGGCTTACAGTTACAGAGATGGGAACGCTGTGTTTCTTTCCGGAGTGGACTTTGATCGCTATTATAACGGTCCGGTCCGGGGAACGCCGGAGAATCCTTTTATTTGGCCGCGCGATGAGTACACGCCTCCGCGAAACGTTTTGCTGTTAAGGCCCGATGGAGAACAGGTTTGGTTCGGGTGTCTGGGCGAAGCGCTTGACGAAATCACCGCGTCGGGGAATTACGCCATTTATGTATATCAAAGCCCGCCGCTTGCGCCCAGGACGTTGGAAGCCGGGGCTAACATTGTCCTGCGTGGCCGTATACCGGAGTGCATGATTATGCTTTCCGGCCCCGGAAGCCTCTTTACCGTGGACTCCGGCACCCTGACACTCGTGGAGATCACCTTGCAGGGTATGGGCCAGGACCCGGGCGCAGAGAATACCGCGCCGCTGGTTGTCGTGGGGCCGGGGGGAACCCTTGTCATGAGCGACGGGTCGGTTATTACCGGCAATCATAATGCCTCTCGTGGCGGCAACTTGCTTGGCGGCGGCGTGCGCGTTGAGGGAATCTTCCGCATGTACGCCGGGGAAATATCCGGTAATCGTGGCGGGCTGAACGAAGCCAGTGGCGGCGGCGTGTTTGTTGCCGGCGGCGGTATCTTCATTATGGGCTGCGGCGATGATCTCCCAACTGATCCTCCACGTATTAGAAACAATAATGCCGGTAACTGGGGCGGCGGCGGCGTGTTTATTGACCACAACGGTGACCGCCTTATGACATACCCTAATTTCACCATGCACCGTGGGGTAATCGAGGGAAACACCGCTCAAGGCGGCGGTGGCGGCGTGCATATTGGCGCCTGGGATAACCACAACGATGCTACCTTTACCATGCACGGCGGGATAATCAGAGGAAACAGAGCTTACGGCAGCGGCGGCGGCGTGTTTGTTAATGCCGCTCCCGTTTCAGGAGAGGGCAGCGGGAGCAGTACAGGCCGCTTCAGCATGTATGGCGGGGAAATTTCCGGCAATTTTGCTTTGGGAGCCGGCAGCAACGGTGCCGGTGTTTTTGTTGTCGGAAACTTTGATATGACCGGCGGCACAATTAAAGGCAACGAGGCCGGCGGCGGCGGCGGTGTTTATGTTAGCCGCGGTATTTTCGCCATGTCTGGCGCGGCAATGATTACCGACAATGATGCCACTACCAGCGGCGGCGGCGTGGGTGTCGGCGTGTACGGCAGATTCGACATGAACGGCGGAAGTATCTACAACAATACCGCTACTACCAACGGCGGCGGCGTGTCTGTAGTTGGCGACACTGTTAACAGCGGAACCTTCGAAATGGCCGGCGGCAGAATTGAGCGCAACGACGCCTCAAGCGGCGGCGGCGTGCATGTGGCCGACCACGGAATCTTCCGCATGAGCGGCGGCTTTGTTTTTGGTGAGGACGCCGCGCCGCCGAGTATTTCCAACACGGCCGGGGCTGGCGCATCCGTCTTTGTGGGGCAACTCGCAACGGCCGAATACGCCGGGGTTTTGGAGTACTTAGGCACCATCGAAACCACCGACTACACCTTGCCAGGCGCAATATCCGGCGTTACCGTCAGTGTTAACGGCGGCCCCGCCCGGCGGTATAACAACCTTGGCGCCGTACTCACTTCAATCGCGGACGAAGCCGGGGATTACACCATCACGCTTTTCGAGCCCCAGCAGCTTGTTAACTGGACCCTGAGCCCAAGCCAGCATATCACCCTGCAAGGCTGGAACGATGAGCACGGCGTGATAACCCATAACGGCGTTGCAGGTACCTCCATGTTCAACATCCAGAACGCGAGCCTTACCCTGGGGAACAACATCACCCTGCGGGGCAGGCCGGACGGAACCGCCCCTTCGATAGTTGTAGGGACCTCAGGCACCCTTACCATGCTGGAGGGCTCTGAAATCTCAGGTCATACAACCGTGGGCAATATCAGTCCAATTCTCATAAGCGGGGGAAGTGCCCGCCTGGATATACAGGGCGGTAAAATCACCGGAAATAACAATATGGATGGCCGGCGCTTTGCCGCTGTCGATTTGAATAATGGTGTTTTAATCATGAGCGGAGGCAGCATAAGGGGCAATAACACCAATGCGTCCGGAGAATGGGCGGATGTGGCTATGAGCACGAATCCCGCTGTTACCGTTACCCTGTCCGGCACAGCCGAAATTGGCGCTATACGCTTGAGTCCAAGTGGTGCTCCGGATCCTGACGGAACCACCAGAGTCGCGATAGGGGCAGGCTGGACGGGAAGTGTTGGCCGCCTTGATTTGGCCCATAGCGCCGCGACTCCGGCGCTTGTAGCCGAACACTGGGACGGCAGAATAGTTCTGTCAGGCTCAGGCGGCCACACCCTTACCGCAGACGATGTGGCACAAGTCGCTCTGGGGTACTTTGTAACCACAGCCGCGCTCGCTACTGACACCCACCAGCCGATAACCGGCTTTGTAATAGGCACTTCAGGTGCGGAGCTGGGCAGGCTGGTACCGCCCCCTGCTGTTACTGTCATGAGGGACGGCGGCGAGGCGGTGCGTGCTGGCACTCTCGCGGCGGC
>Ga0209755_10002079_pt1 | contig 28448 bp, 20 predicted proteins | sample TergutCo191P1_FD_187301 | JGI IMG/M metagenome (GOLD analysis project Ga0209755, IMG submission 187301) | Cornitermes sp. P1 segment gut microbial communities from Petit-Saut dam, French Guiana - Co191P1 (SPAdes) (version 2) | ecosystem: Host-associated > Arthropoda: Insects > Digestive system...
CGGGCTTCGGGCTTCGGGCTTCGGGCTTCGGGCTTCGGGCTTCGGGCTTCGGGCTTCGGGCTTCGGGCTTCGGGCTTCGGGCTTCGGGCTTCGGGCTTCGGTGGCCCGCTGACGAAGCCAGTATACGATCCTGTCAAGTTTCTTGCAAGTGCCATGCGCTGAATAGGCGGGCGCTGCCCGCTCGCGCAGCTTCGCTCCCCGTTTTGAAAAGCGCCTCTTTGACAAGCGCCGCCCGCGATCCGCGCGGGCGGCTTTTTTTTGCATGCAAAGCCCCCGGGATCAGGGCCCGCCTTCGCGGGCGCCGCATGTCATGCGGCAGCGCCTTGAGCCGGGGGCTTTGCAAATTCGCCTAGGCGAAGGGGGATGGCAGGATGAGCAACGCGCTCAGGTTTTTTCGGGGCCCGGCGAGGGCCCGCGGGGCTAGGGCTGCCGCATTGGCGGCTGCCGCGGCGGCAGCCGGGCTTTTGATGGCGGGCTGCGGCGACAGCCCCGGCGGCGAGGGCCGAAGGGCGGCGCCGGCTGAATTTGCCGGCATCTGGAGAGGCGAGTCCGGCTCGATGGAAGGCGCGACGCTGGTCTTGACGGCCTCGCAATGGGCGCTGGCGGGCAAGGGCTTTCGTTGGCACTACGGCGGCGGGCCCTTGGCAACCGCGGACGGCAGGGTCGCGATGCTTTACCTCGGGGCGGAGCCCAGCAGCGGCGCTCCTGTAATCGGCGGCGGCAGTGGCAGTGACGGCGGCAATGGCAGTGACGGCGGCAGTACGGGCGGCGGCAATGGCGGGCCCGTAATAATGGCCCGAAGCCCTGCATGCGCGCCGCCGCAGGAAGCCGAGCCGGCGCGGGGCGCCAGGTCGCCCGGAAGCCTGCGCATTGCCACGGGTTTTTTTGATCCGCCGGATTTTTTCATGGCGCGCATAACCGAAGCCAATCCGCACCATGAGGGAGTCAGCGTTTTCCACCCGGCCGATGTCAGCTACCCTGGCTTTGCCGGCCTGTGGGCGGGAACCGTCACCGGCGGCTATGCCAGCTTTGCCGCCACGCTGGCGATAGTTGGCGATAACTGGGTTTTTCACGCTCCGGCGATTGGCGATGTCTCTGCCGGGCGGTTCGAGCTTTCCCCCCCGGATGAAAGCGGCGTCATTCACTCGAAGGTTTTTGAGTTCAGCGGGACTTTGGAGGACTATAGGAAAATCGGCGCGGGCGCCATTGACAGCGCCGGCAATTTAATCACGATGGACATAGACGAGGGGCCGTGGCTGGGCGAGCCCCGAATGGCCGGGGAGTTCCGCCGGCTTAATCCTTAGCCCGCCGGGCGCCGGCGCCGCGGCTCCCGCGCGCCCCCATTCGCCGGCGCCGCCCTCCGCCCCGGCCCCTGCGGGCGACACTCCCCGCCGCCGGCCGCGGCTTAGCCTTGACTTTTTTCCGATATGCGGTACTATGGCGTAAGGGCGCGGCCGCTTTTTCGGGCGAAGCCGCGCCGGGGGCCCTGAGCTCCCCGGCTCCGAAAGGCGCGGATTTTTTGAACGCAAAGCGAGGTCTGCATGAAAATTGGGCGCAAACTCACCGTGGCTATAGCCGGGATTGGCCTTTTGGCTCTGGGCGCGTTTGGGATTGCGCTTGTCGTGCAGGCCAGGAGCAACATTCTCGGCTCGTTTTACGGCAAGGCCATGGCCACCTCGAAGGAGTACGCGCAAAGGTTCGGGGGCTACTTCGCCTCGCAGTGGCACGTTGCGCAGACGGCGGCGCGCGTGCTGGAGCAGTACGGCAGCATGGCGCCGGCGGCCAGGCGCCCGTTCATAAACAGGACGCTCGAGGGGATCGTGGCGGGCAGCCCGGACGTTCTGGGCGCCTGGGCCGTCTGGGAGCCGAACGCGCTGGACGGCCCGGACTCGGCGCGCCTGGGGGCTGAGGGCTCGGACGCCGCCGGCCGCTTTGCGCCGTACTGGCACTCCGCCGCCGGCGGCCGCCCGGAGCTGCTTGTCATGGACGGCGCCTCGCCGGAGCACATAGCCGGCTTTTACCGAAGGGCCATGGCGTCCCCCCCGGGCTCCATAAGCGATCCCTCGTTCGCCTATCTGAGCGGGCGGCGGGTTCTCCTGGCCAGCATCGCGGCGACGGTGAGCAGCGCCGGGCGCGTCGTGGCCGTCGTCGGCATCGACTTCAGCATGGATCGCATTCAGGAGACGGCCAGGGGGCTTTACCCCCTGGGCGACGGCATAACCAAGGTGTTCAGCAACAACGGCACGGTGGTCGGCCACCACCTGTACCCGCAGAACCTCGGCACCAGCATTCTCGACACCGAGCGCGACATGGGCGGGCCGTACATGGACGATCTTGAGTCGGCCGTGCGCCACGGCTTCGAGCTTTCCTACAGGCACTTCCACCCAGCCTTCGAGGCCTGGATGAGCATGTTCATAACGCCCATTCAGATTGGGACGACGGACACCCCCTGGAGCCTGGCCATCGTGATCCCCAGGCGGACCGTCATGGAGTCCACGCGGGCCATGGAAATCACGGCGCTGATCCTGGGCCTTGCCGTGGTTGTGCTTGTCATCGTCGCCGCGGCGCTCCTGTCCAGATCGCTTGCCAAGCCCGTTGCCACAGCGATCGACGCGTTCAGGGACGTGGCCGCCATGAGGGACAGCCTGAAAATCGGCATCTTCCTGATGGACAGGGACTGCGCGATTCAGGACAACTACTCGAAGTTCCTCGAGGAGCTCCTGTCGATGGAGGGCCTAAAGGGCCGGCGCTTCACCGACATCATCGAGGGCTCGGTGCCGGCCGCGGAGCTTGCCTCGATCAAGGACTACCTCGAGATGTTTTTCTCAGGCACCGTCGGCCAGGACGTGCTGCGCGAGATAAACCCCCTGCGCGAGCTTCCCTACGTGCCGCCCTCCGGCTCGAGCAAGACCTTCGACTGCGAGCTTCTGCCGGTCGAGCAGGGCGAGGGCCTTGTCCTGGTGACGATCTACGACATCACCGCCAGCGTCGAGCTTCAGAAGCGCTTCCAGAGGGACGGAGGCGGGAAGAAAAGGCACGACATGCGCGACCTCTTCGAGCTTCTGCAGCTTGACCCGCCCACGTTCGAGGCCTCGTGGAAGGGCATGCAGGCGCAGTTCGAGCGAACCGACAGCATAATGGGCGACGGCGACCTGTCAAGCCGGCAGGTGCTGGCGGCGCTTTGCGAGCCGGTCAGGGCCATCGAGGAGGCCGCCGCCGGCCTTGGCCTAAAAAGCTTCGCCGCAAAGGTGGCAGAGGTTGCCTCGCAGATCGGCGGGCTTCGGGAGCGCGGCTGCGAGATTCCCTTCGACGACATGCTCAGCCTGACCATGAGCATGGAGCGGCTCGTCCAGGAGAAGGAGGAGTTCCGGATGATCCTGGAGAGGATCGGCGCCTTCAGGGACGAGGCGCGCGGGGACAGCGAGAGCGTCTTCCTGGAGAACCTGAGCCGCACCGCGGACAAGGCTGCGACGGAGGCCGGAAAGAAGGTGCGCTTCATCGTCGCCGACATCGACATGGACGCGCTGGAGCGCGGGCCCAAGAACGTGATGAAGGAGGTGCTTTTGCAGCTCGTGCGCAACTCCGTCATGCACGGCCTTGAGCCGCCGGAGGAGCGCGCCGCCGCGGGGAAGAACGAGGCCGGCGCCATCCGCCTTTCCGTGAAGCGCTACAAGGACGGCATCCACGTCAGGCTTCTGGACGACGGCAAGGGGCTTGACTTCGGCAGGATCCGCGAGAAGGCGCTGCGGCTGGGCCTTCTGACCGAGGCCGAGGCCGGCGACAAAAACCGCCTGCTGGGCCTTATTTTCTCGCCCGGCTTCAGCACGGCCGAGGACGGCGACGGGCTGGCGCGCGGCGTGGGCCTTCACCTGGTCCGCGACCAGGTGCGCGGCGCCCGCGGCACCATCAGGCTGCAGACCGAGGCCGGCAAGGGCACGGCCTTCAACATCTTCTTCCCCGCCGCAGGCTCCCCGCCGCCCGCCGCCGAGGCCTCCTGAGCGCGCCGCCGCCTGAGAAGGCGCCGCCCCCGGCGCTGGCTTTGGCGCCGGCGCGCGCGAATTTTTCCCGCAGGCGAGGGAATTCTGCCGATAATACCGTATGGTGCAAATGGCCTTTTTTCTCCGGTTCAGGCTCCAGCTCAAGCGCACGAGGGCAAACCTCGTGCAGCGCCTGGAGGGCATGGCGGTCGAGGCCGTCGGCGAGGCTGGCGGGGAAATAGCGGGGGATGGCGGCATGATCCGCGCCGCCTTCGACGAGAACTCCCCGGGCTTCTGGCTTGACATGCTGCTTTTGATCGAGCGGCTGGCGCGCATAGTCGACGGCGCCGCGGCGGACCTGCACGGGTACTCGGCGCTTTTCGGCGGGGCGGCGCTGCCGGGCGAGTGGCTCTGCCGCGCCTTCTCGGGCGGCTTCCACGGCGGCGGCGTTTTCCTCGACGAGAAAACCGCCGACGCGCTGCGCCCCTACGTCACCGTCGAGGAGCACGGGAAATGGGCCGGCACGGCGTTTTTCCGGCTGAAGGAGGAGAAGATTTTCGTCTCCGCGGCCAGGAGCGGCTTTTTGCTGCCGGACAAGGGCATCAGGCTGTTCGAGCCCGGCCACCGGCCCTCGGCGCTGGTCGTCGGCCGCTTTTTCGAGGGCAAGCGCGACAGCCTCTACCGCCGCATCGGCGCCCTTTCCGGCGGAGCCGCTGCGGGCGGCGCCGGCGAGGGGGACGGCGAGGCGCTGCCGCCCCTGTTCGTCCGCTTCGGCGGCGGCGGGCTCAGCGCCATTTCCGACTCCTGGCCCGAGTGGATAGGCCCCGAGGACGCCGCAGAGGGCGGCGCCCATGGCGGCGCCACGGGCGGCGCGCGCGAGGGCGCGGATATTGGGGGCGCCGATGCCCGCGATGGCTGGGCCAGGGCCTTGGCGGCGCGCGGGCTTCTTTTCCGCCACCGCCTGCGCCGCGAGCCCTCGCCCTTCATGGCGCAGGTTGCCGCCGGCCTTTTCGAGGCGCTGCTTGACATTTACGCGAGGCGCGCGGCGAGGGACGGCGCCCAGCCGGTCGTCATTCTCGAGAACATTCACGCGGCCGAGCGCGCCGCGGCGGGCATAGCCATCGCGGCGCTGTCCGAGCGCAGGGACTTCATCCTCGCCGGCGTCAGCTTCGAGAAGCTCGACAGGGCCGAGGCCGCGAGGTGGGAGCCGCTTTTCCCCCGCAGGTTCAGCGCCGAGGAAAAGGAGCCAAAGGAGCGCGCGGCGCCGGATCTCCCGGCGGATCTGTGGGAAATGGGCTACGTCTGCGCGCTGCTGGGCCGGGTCTTCCCCCCGGGCCTCATCCCAAAGGCGCTCGAGGAAATGGGCAAGAACTCCTGCATGATTTCCCGCTCCATCTCGCTTCTGCACGCGCTGGGGGCAATCGACACGCCGCTTGACCCGCGCCCCTGGCAGCCGGGGTTCGCCGAGCATGCCGAGGCGGCGCTGGGCGCCAAGAAGGACGGCCTTCGAGCCTTCGCGCGCAGGCGCCTTTTCGCGTGGGTCGCGCAGAAAAAAATCAGCCCCTGCTCGAGCCTGCTGGAAAGGATAGCCGAGCTTGGCGGCAGCCACGAGATCGACGACGGCCTGATTCTCCAGGCCGTCCACGGCGAGCTTGGCTGCTCGGACGGCGCGGCGCTGGAAAGGTTCGCCGCCTCCGAAAGGCTGCAGGCCGCGGTGGGAAAGGCCAGGGCCCCGGCGCTGCGCTACATCGTCAAAACGCTGCTGGCGCTGCACTTTGGCAGCGAGCAGAAAATCCGCGACGTCTTCGCCTGCCCGCCGCCTGAGTGCTCGGCCTTCCCGCTTCTTAAGACGCAGGCGCTTCTGGGCCAGTCGCTTTACCACCTGGGCTGGCACGAGGGCGAGGCCGCGACCAGGGCGGTGAAGACGGCGACGCTGCTCTGCCAGAAAAGCGGCAACGCCTGGCTTTCGCGCTGCCACCGCCTTTTCGCGCTGGCGAGCCTCTCGGAAAGGCGGGTCGGCGAGACGAACGAGTACCTTGGCTTTGCGCTTGAGAACGCGGTGAAGTCAGGCAACCCGCAGGAGATCGGCCTTGCCTCGTACTACACCGCGTCGGTGCAGATCCTGCACGGCAACCTCTCGCGCTCCCTGACGCTGGCGAAAAAGGCGCTGGCCCGGTTCCTGGAGGCCGGCAGCCCGGAGTGGGCCGACCGCGCGCGCTTCCTGGAGGGGAGGATCGCCTTCGAAAGCGGCGGCTACCAAAAGGCGGCCGAGATTTTCGAGGGCATACGCGACAGGCCCCACGGCGCAAGGCCCGCGGAAAAGTCCGGCCTTTTGAACGCCTGGGCCTACCGCTCCTTTGTCTACTCGGCGCAGAGCGCGCCCTGCCCCAGGGATCGCGTGCCGGACACCGACCTTTTCGAGCTTGAGGCGCTGTACTTCGGCGGCGGCCACGCGAAAATGGCCAAGCTGGCCGAAAAGCTCTCCATGGCGCCGGCCAGGGAGGACGTCTTTTACGGCACCGAGCAGCCTGACTGGCGCAGCGGCTTCGCGCAGTGCGAGCTTCTTTGCTTTTCGTGGCACGACTTCCGGAACAGGATGCTGGGGGCGCTGCGCTCCCTGGCGCAGAGCCACGTGTTTCCCGCCGAGGGAAAGACGGCCGTGCAGTCGATGCAGCAGATCCTGCAAAGCAGCCGCTTCGGCGAAATCGACCCCGGCGACACGTTCTACCACTACGCGCTCTACAAGATTCTCATGCAGACCGGCGCCAGCCAGATCGACCTGCGCACCGCGGCCAGCATGGCGCGCAAAAGGATGCAGGTGAGATCCGACCGCATCGACAGCCCGGAGGCCCGGCGCCAGTACCTCACCCAGCCCTACTGGAACAGGGCGCTGGAGGAGGCGGCAAGGGATCTGAAGCTGATCTAGGCCTTGACGGCGCCGGCCTAGTTGAAGCGCAGCCTTTCCATGAGCCTCAGGCGCACGACGCGTCCGCCGCCGAATTCCTCGAATGCCCTGTAGCGCCCGCCGTCGTCCCCGAAGGGGCAGTCAGGCTCGCCCAAAAAGGCCGCGCGGCGCTGCTTCGTCCAGCGAAGGCTCGGGTCGCGCAGGGAAAGGTAGGGGCGCGCGGGGTCAAAGTGGATGAACGACTCGTGGGCGCCGCGCTCCTCCTGAAGCGCCATGTCGGTGCTTTGCAGGTAGCGGATGACGCCGCGGGCGAAGTCCACGGACTGGATGATCGCCGAGTGCGACATGCGCCCGTCCGGCCCGCGAAACAGGATCACGTCCGCCGGGCGCAGGTTGGCGATGACGTCCTCCACCGGGGCGAGGTTCGGGTTTGCGGAGTTGAAGAACACGGTCCCGGCGTACCAGGCCGGGTCGCGCCCCCTGGGCACGCCCATGGAGGGGCCCAAAAGCCGCGCCAGGTTTGCGCCGCCGCGGCCGGCCGCGTGGGCAAGGACGTTCCAGACAAACCCCGAGCAGTCCACGCCGATGCGCCCGACGGCGTAAATGTAGTTGTAGACGTCGGCCTCGGTTATCCCCGAGCCTGAGACCAGGACGTGCGGGCGGTGGGGCAGGCCCGGGTAAAGCCCTGCGCGCATGCGCGCGATCAGCGCGAAGTCGCGCGAGCTTTCCCACGAGCGCCGCTCCAGGTCGAAGACTATCACCTGCTCGGTTCCGTCGGAAAGCGCCCGGACGTAGCGCGCGAAGTCCTCTGAGTCCAGGAGCGCGTCGATTGCGGGCCACAGCGCCTGCGGGCTGCCCTTGCCGCCGCCGACCACGTCCAGCCTGCCCTCGACCAGCATGCTGCGCTCGTTGTTCTTGGCGAATGGCATGCGCACGTTCATCACCCTGCCGCCTATGATTCTGGTCCTGAAGTGAGCGCGGAAGGCCTCCTCGATGGCGCGCTCTATCCCGTCGCCCCACAGCCGCCCCGGGTCGGCAAAGGCCGCGAGGTGGCCGGGCTCCATTGCCGCCAGGCGCCGCGGCGCCGGGGCCGCCGATCCCGGCGCCGCAGGCCAAAAGGCCGGCGCCAGAAAGAGCAGCGCCGCCGGAAGCAGGGGGAGGGGGGGGCGGCGCCGCCTTGCCGCGCCTAGCAAAGCCCCCGCTCCTTCTTCTCGCGGGCGAACGCCTCCAGCGCGCCCTTTTCAACGCCCCTGAAGTGCCTGTAGGTCTTGACCGTCAGCTCCTCGGCGGCCTCCTCGTCGCAGGCGATGATCGCGCGGGGGTGCATTTGCAGGCAGGAGAGCGTCCACATGTGGCTCACGCCCTCCTCGACCACGGCCTTAAGCGCGCGGGCCTTTCCCCTTCCGCCGACGATGATCATCACCTCGCGCGCGTCCATGACGGTGCCGACCCCGACTGTGAGCGCCGTGGCGGGCACCTTTTCCGGGTCGCCGCCGAAGAAGCGCGCGTTGGCGGCGCGGGTTTCCGCGTTTAGCGTTTTCACGCGCGTCCTTGAGGCCAGCGAGGATCCGGGCTCGTTGAACGCTATGTGGCCGTCGCTGCCCATGCCGCCCAGGAAAAGCTCGATGCCGCCGGCCTGCGCTATCGCCTGCTCGTACTCGCGGCACTCCCTTTCAAGGTCCTCGGCGGCGCCGTTGGGGACGCGGGCGCGCGCGGGGTCGATGCCGACATGGTCGAACAGGTTTTCCTGCATGAAGCGCCGGTAGCTTTGCGGGTGATCGCCCGGAAGGCCGGCGTACTCGTCCATGTTGAACGTTGTGACGTTGTCAAAGGACAGCTCGCCCTCCCGCGCCATCCGCGCAAGCTCGCGGTAAATCAGCCTGGGGCTGTCGCCTGTTGGGAGCCCCAGGGCAAAGGCCCTGTCCGCCGACGGCGCGAACTCCCGTATCCTGCCCGCTATGCGCCACGCGGCCCAAAGGCTCGCGTCCGCGTGGCTTTCGTGTATGACCAGCCGCATTTTCCCTCCTTGCGAGGCGCGCTACGCCGCCTGCCTTTCCGGGCAGGCGCCCTTCAGTATCTTCCCGCCCACCATAACGAGGCGAACGCCGAAATCCTTGCCAAAGGCCGTTATGTCCGCGGCCCTTCCGGGGATGATGGCCCCCTGCCTCGAGTAGCCCATGACCTGCGCCGGGTTGAAAGTCGCGGCGCGCACGGCGCTGCACACGCCAAGGCCAAGCCCCGCCAGGTTTTTCACGCCGCGCATCATGGTGAGCCCCGATCCGGCGATCACGCCGTCGCGCTCGCGGACGAAGACCCCGCCGCGAAAGGCCACTTCCTCGCCGTTTGCCGTCAGGGGCCCTGAGCGCTGCTCGGTGGGCTTGAGGCTGTCGGTGATCAGGACGATTTTGTCGATGGGCTTGTCGCGGATCAGGAGGCGCAGGAGGTCCGGGTGCACGTGGAAGCCGTCGGCGATGATCTCGCAGGACATCTCGCCGTGGATGAGGATTGCGCCGGCGGCGTTCGGGTTGCGGTGGTCCAGCCTGCTCATTGCGTTGAAAATGTGGGTGGAGTGGAGTATGCCGGCCTGCATCCCCTCGACCATGTTCTCGTACCTGGCGTCGGTGTGGCCGGCCTGCAGCGCTATTCCCTTTTTCGCGCAGAACAGCGCCAGGCTTCGCATGCCCTTAAGCTCCGGCGCAACGGTCATGTTCGCGATCCTGCCGCCGGCCGCGTCCCACAGCCTTTCCATGAAGCCTATGTCGACCGGCATGGCGCCCTCGGGCCTTTGGGCGCCCAGCCTGCTTGCCGAGATGAAGGGCCCCTCCAGGTGCAGCCCCATGATCCGCGCGCCTTCCTCCCTGCCCATGGCGGATCTCAGCGCCCTGGCCGCGCGCAGGAGCAGGTCGGGCCGGCAGGGGTAGAGCGTCGGGTTGAAGGCCGTCACGCCCTGCTCCGCAAGCAGCTTCGACATTTCAAGGGCGGAGCGGGCGCCTATCTCCACGGCCTCCTCGTCGCTTGCCTCCGGCGGGCAGAAAACCGAGTCCTCGGTGCCGTAGCCGCCCGAGCCGTGGACGTGGGTGTCGATGAAGCCCGGCGCTATGAAGGCGCCCTCCATGTCGATGAGGGATGCGCCGGGGGGGAAGGAGCGCTGCTCGAAGCGGCGCTGCGAAAACACGTCCGATACAAGCCCGTCCTCGACAAGCACGGCGCAGCGCTCCATGGCCGCGAAGCCGTTCAGCACCGTCCCGTTGTGAAGGCAAACAATTCCGCCCATGCCCAAATTATAGCCGCCGCCGCGCGTTTTTTCAAACCTCGCCCGGCTCCGGCGCGCCTGCAGCCGGCGCGTCCCGCGGCGCAGGCGCTTCGGGCGGCGCGGCGGATGCCCGCGCGGCCGGCGCCTTTGCCGACAGCAGGATGCTTTTCCACTTCCAGGGAACCGGCCCCGCCTCGATCCGCGCGCGCAGCGCCTCCTCGGCGCGGGAGAAGTCGCCGGGGTCAAGGGCCTTTCCCATGAAGGCGCCCCAGCGCGATCCTTCCCTGTCAAACCACGCGGCTACGTCCCTCTGCCCGATTAGCCTGCCCTCGGCCTGATCAAGGAGGCGCGCCTCGGCGGCAAGGCCCCGCGCCTCCAGCGCGCCGCGGAGCGCCCCGGCGTCCCAGCCCTGAAAGCCGGCGCCGGAAAAAAAGGCGCCCTCGGCGGCGCGCACCCTTTCGGCAAGCCCTGGCTCGCCGCATTCCCCGGCGATTATGCCCGACACCCTTTGCCCGAGAATCGGCGGCGAGAAGAGCAGGGCCAGGGCTCCTCCGGGCGCCAGCAGCGCCGCCGCCTGCTCGGCCAGGGCGGAAAATGCCTCTTCGGCGGAGCCTGCGCCGCCTGCAGAGGCGGCGGAGCCGGCGGCGCGGCTTTTTCTCCACGGCTCCCTGACGAGGATGCGGTCGAAGGCCGGCGACGAAAACCACTTTGCGGCCTCTTCGGGCGAGGGCAGCAGCCCGGGAAACACGGCAATCTCCGGCCCCTCGATGCCCCCCGAGCCGCCGGGATAGCAGGGCGGGCCGGAGCGGTCTGCCTTGCACCTTCCGCAGTGCCTGGAATCGGCGCCGGAGGGCGGGCTCGCGCGGAGCAGGGCCTCCCTGGCGGCCTCGCTGCCCGCAAGCGCCGCGGACAGCCCTTCCGGGCAGCGGCGCAGGCTTTCCCACAGCAAAAGGCCGTCGTCGGCTAGGGGGATCAGCACGCGGCTGTGGCGCTCGGGGGGGGCGGCGGCGAAAATCGCGTCGCGATCGGAGGAGAGCAGGGCGCTCCTGCCCGACTCCATGCGCCTGAGCCAGCCCTCCCTGCCCTTTGCCGAAGGCGACCAGCTCAAAAGCTCCCCGTCGGCGCCTGAGCCCTCAGGCCCTCCCGCCAGGGCGGCGGCGGCCTGCAGCTCGCGCTTTTGCAGCACCTCGCCCCTGATTTTCCCCTCGTAGCCCATCTCGGACGGGACGTAGAAGGTTTTGCCGCGCAGCGCAGAGGGCAGGTACTGCTGCGCCGCCCAGTGATCGCGGTAGGCGTGCGGGTAGGCGTAGCCTGCGCCGTGGCCGAAGCCCTCGGCGTCGCGGCTCGGGTCGCGCAGGTGGCTTGGGACTTCCGCGTCCTCGCGGTCAACCTCGCGCAGCGCGTCGAAGAAGGAAAGCGCTGTGTTTGACTTCGGCGCCGTGGCAAGGTACAGGCAGGCGTGGGCCAGGGGGAAATTGCCCTCGGGAAAGCCGATTCTGTCAAAGGCCTGGGCGCAGGAGACGGCGACGGAAAGCGCATGCGGGTCGGCAAGGCCCACGTCCTCGCTGGCCAGGATGATCATGCGCCTGAAAATAAAGGCCGGATCCTCGCCGGCGCGCACCATTTTCGCCAGCCAGTAAAGCGCCGCGTCCGGGTCGCTGCCGCGCAGGCTCTTGATGAAGGCGCTTATCGTGTCGAAGTGGTAGTCGCCGTCGCGGTCGTAAAGAACGGCCCTGCGCTGGATGCTTTCCTCGGCGGCCTCCATCGAGACGAAAATTTCCGCCCCCGGGGGAGGGGGCCAGGACGGCGGCGAGGTCTCAACTGCAAGCTCCAGCGCGTTAAGGAGGCTGCGCGCGTCCCCGCCGGAAACCTCGACCAAATGCTCGAGGGCGCCGGCCTGGAAGCCGACCTTCCAGGCGCCGTAGCCGCGCTCCCTGTCGGCGGCGGCCCTGAGCGCCGCCTCCATAAGCCCGTCAGGGCCAAGCGGCTTGAGCTGGAAAATGCGGCTGCGGCTTACAAGCGCCCGGTTCACCTCGAAAAAGGGGTTTTCGGTGGTGGCGCCGATCAGGATCACCGTGCCGTTTTCGACCCAGGGAAGAAGCGCGTCCTGCTGGGCCTTGTTCCAGCGGTGCACCTCGTCGACGAACAGGATCGTGCGCCGGCTGTACAGCCTGTGCCGCTCGTCGGCGCGGTCGATGGCCTCGCGGATGCACTTGACGCCGGAAAGCACGGCGTTGAGGCTTTCGAAGACGGCCCTTGTCGTGTTGGCGATGACCCGCGCCAGGCTTGTCTTGCCGGTGCCGGGCGGCCCGCAGAAAATTACCGATGAAAGCCTGTCCGCCTGTATCGCCCTGCGCAGAAGCCTTCCCGGCCCCACGATGTGATCCTGCCCGATCACGTCCTCTATCGAGCGCGGCCGCATCCTGTCGGCAAGCGGGCTGCGCCCCTCGCCATTGGCGCCGCCGCCGCCCGCGGAAAAAAGGTCATCCATGCCGCGGGGGCTGCTTGCGCTTTGGCTGCGCCGAGCCTGCTGGCGCGCAGTCTGCTGGCGCGCAGCCTGCTGGCGCCGCGCCAGCAAGCGCCGCGCGCGCTGGCTCGCCGCCTACTCCTCCGCGTTCCACTGCCGAATTCCGCGGCTGTCCTCCCTGAAGGACCACAGGCCGGAGGACTGCGTGGAGGCGAAGAACGTCCAGCCAAACTGCGCAGGCGCCTGGAAAAGGTGGTTCACCGGAATCCTGCCCAGGCTTGTCCTGTAGCGGGCGCTGTGCTCCTGCTCGCCGCCGACGCTCCAAAGGGGATGCGCGGGGCTGGAGTTAACCGCGTCCCTGCGCGGCTCGTATCGGTGCAGCATGCCTGACTCCATGACGAGCTCCACGTAGCCGCTGGCATTGCCGCCGCCCTGAATTCCGGCAGCCAGCACTTGCCGGGATGTGTCAGCCGGGTTTGTCCACACGGCAAGGGCGCCGGTGGCATTCCAGCCGAGGGATCTGCTGCCGCCGGTCGGCGCAGGGTCGGGGGGAGGCGCGCAGTCGCAGCCGTGTGAGCCGCACCCGCCCTGGCAGCCGCGATTGCCGCCGCAGGCTGCGCAGGCGACAGCCGCGCACTCGCATTTCTGCGCGCAGGCGCAGTCGCCCGCGGCGCACCCGTTGCCATTGCCCGAGCAGCCGCAGGTGCCGGAGCAGCCGGCGCAATTGCATGCGCTCGGCGGGTGGCAACTGCAGCCGCCTGCAGCGCAGGCGCCGCTTGCGCAGTTGCAATTGCCGCAGGCGTCAACGGCAAGGCACGGGCAGCCGGGCGGCCGGGAGTAAACGGGAATCGGGCTGAATCCATTGGCGTCTACTTTGTACAGGCCGCCGCCGACGCGCGTGACGGCAACGATTGCGCCGCCGGGCAATTCGATCATGCCCATGAAATTCCTTGAGATGCCGTCTGAAGGAGGAGCTGCGCCGGCGAGGGCCAGGCGCGTTGCTGAGTTGCCGTCAAGCCTAAAAAGCCCTTCCCTTGTGCTCAGAAAGCCTCCCGCCGCGCCGGAAAGCATGCCTGCGTCGGAATGCAAAAGCGCCAGCGCCGGCGCGTCGGATGGCGCGTCCGTTATGTGCAAAATGTCGTAGATGCTCCTTGAGCCCTCGTTTCCTGTGCGGACGCTGGCAAAAAGCCGGTTTCCCAGCGCAAAAATCGACTGCGCCCTGTCGACGCTGTCGCCGGCAACAGGGGCCCAGCTTCCGCCGCCGATTGGCATGCGCCAAAGCGCCGATCTGAGCCTTTGGAGATCCATGGTCAGCGCGTACAGAAAGCCGCTCGTGGCGGCGACGTCGACTGTCCTTCCGGGCGGCTGGTAAAGGCCTATGTCCGCGCCCCAGCCATCTGCCGTGAGCCAGAAAAGATTGCCGGACGCGACAAGCATGACATGTTGCCCATTCCCATCCCAGTTTTCGGCAAGCACCATCTTGCTGGGGCCGCCGGGAATTTTCGGGGGGCGGGGGGGCCTCTCCATCGAGATGTTGTGAAAGAGGGCGTCCATGCTGCACGAGGAGGAGCCCAGGGCAAGCGCAAGCGCGGCGGAGAAAAGCGCCGCCAAAAGGGCGGCGGCGCGCAGGCGTCGGTTTTTCATGCTTCCCCCTAAAAATGGTACCGCGCCGAAACCGTCAGGCCCATGATGTTGCCGTGCACGTCGTACTGCGGCGCGCGCCGGCCGTCCACCCTGGGGCGCTGCGGGTACCAGCTCCAGTCGGTGTTCAGCCCGAACGACCATTCGGGGCTGAAGCGGTAAAATGCCGAAAAGCCGCCCCTGAGGAAAAAGCCGGCGTGGCTGTCCTCCATGTGGCGCTGCGGCGCTATGCCGGCCGCGACGCTGACCGGGAATTCAAAGCGGCGGAAAATGAACTGCCAGCCGGCGCGGATGCCGATCGGTATGATGAAAAGGGTGTTCCCGCCAACGGTGCCGCAGAACTTGACCCCGATCTCGGCGCCGACGAAAGCGTGCGCCCCCAGAAAGTGGGTGTAGGCAAGGGAGCCCGAGCCGCCGACGCGGCGCAGCCCGAAGCGCCCGTAGAACTGGGGATCGACGCCGGGGCCCGCGAAAACCGTGGGGAAAATCAGGCCCAGGGAAATCGCGAAGGTCTGGTCGCCCCTGGCGTAGAGGTCGACCATCTGGAAGTCCCAGTCGTCCTCCCATTCCTGGGCGGGCAGGTGCGCGGCAAAAGCGGCAAGCAGGCAAAGGGCCGGCAGCAAAACCATGGCTCGGGATTTTCGCATCGAAAGCGCGCTCCTAATGAGCCGCCCGAAAGGGGCGGCGGCTGTTCTGGCAAGGGCACTGCCCCCGGGCGGCGCCCGCAGTGGCGATCCCCGCGGGGCAATGCGCAAGCGTATCAAAAAGCGCCGCTTTTTTCAAGGCCGGCGCCGCGCCGCTTGCCGAACCTACAACAACTGGCGGCGCAGGCAGGTTACTCGCGCTGGGCGCGGCCCTCAAGCGCCAGGTACTCAAGCAGTATGGGGAACCGGGTCAAAAGCTCGCCCTGGAGCTCCAGCTCCTCGTGCCGGGTGAAAAAGTCGAGGCGATCGGCTGCCAGCGCCGGAAGCCGCCGGGCGATGTGCTCCCCGCGCAGCGCCGCGAACTCGCCGTGCGCCGCCCTGGCCTGCTCGTAAAGGGCGAAATCCGGGAGGCGCAGCGAGGAGGCGGCCAGCGAGAAGCCCTCTATGTCCGGGAAGCGCCTTTCCACCTCCGCGGCCAGCTCGGGAGCGGCGCCGACGGAGCCCAGGAGCGCGTCGGCCTCGCGGGCGAACTCGGCGCTTTGGCCAATCCACCTGACCGCGAAGCCGGAGACCTCTTCGGCAATCTCGCGCAGGCGCAGGTCAAGCTCCTCCTGCGAGCCTATGTTCCACTCGGCGACAAGCGGGACCAGCGCCTCGCGCCGCAGGCGGAAGGACATGGAGCCGCTTATCTCCCAGGAAAAATCCGCCGGAATGCCCAGGTGGGTGCCGAGGAAGGCCGCGTACAGCCTGCCGGACGGAAGCTCGCCCCTTTCCGAGAAGGAGGCGCGGATCGGCGCCAGGCGGAAGGCCGAGACCTGCGCGTTCGTCGGGATCAGCCTCTGCCAGGCCCAGACGAATTCCCCCGGCACGATGGGATCCGCTCGCGTGCCGTGGGAGCGCGAGCGCAGAACCCCGTAGGAGTCCGGCGGAACCGACCTTTGCGCCCAGCCGAAAAACAGGCCCGCGCCGGCAATCGCGGCAAGGGCGAAAAGCGCTGCAAGGAACTTTTTCATGGCGATGATTTATGATACCCTAAAAGCGCGCGCAGGGGAAGCGCCGCCGGCAGGGCCTTTCCGCCTCCGGTCTCCGGCCTGCGGACGCCGGCCCGCGGACACAGGCCAGTGAGCGCCGGCCGCCGCGCCGGCTGCCCGCGCCCGCCGCCTTTGTATGGAGAGCCATGGAAGACCTGACAAGCCGCCCCGGCGGGGGCGGGCCCTGCGCCGCGCCCGAGCCTGCGGAGCCCGGCCCGCCGCCCGCCGGCGCCCCCGATCCCTGCCCCCCCGAGCCCGAGCCCGGCGAGGAGCATGTGGACATCGGCTCCTGGGTGGATCCCGATCCCAAGTGGCAGCGGCGCGGCCGGGCGCTCGGCGCCTTCGCCGCTGCCGGCGCCAGGAGATCCCTTGCCCTGAGCGCCGCGCTTTTCGCGCTTTACATGGGCGGCAGCATGTACGCCCCCGGCATCCCTGACCCGATCATGTTCGCGCTCCTGCGCCTGCTGCTCTGGGCTGCGGCGCTTCTCTCGCTCTTTTCGATTGCCGTCCTTGCGCTTTGCGTCCGGCGCCTGGTTGAGGCCCCCTCCGCACGCGCCGCCGGCGCCGCGCTTCTGCGCCTTTTCCTGGCGCTGCTAGGCGCCCTCCTGGCGATGTTCAGCCACCTGGTCTCCGCCATGGCCCGCGGCGGCTAGCGCCGCGCCGGCCTGCTAGCGCCGCGGGGGCAGGGGCCTTGGGCATCTGGCCTCGCGGCCGGGGGCGACGGCGGCAAGCTCGGGCAGGGACAGCGCGCACTCGGGGGCGGCCTGCGGGCAGCGCGGGGCGAAGGGGCAGCCTGGGGACTCAAGGCCGGAGCCTGGGGAGCCGGGTATGGAGGCGAGCCTTTCGCGCGTCCAGTGGCTGCCGAAGCGCGGCGAGGAGGCCAGCAGCGCCGCGGTGTAGGGGTGGCGCGGATCGGAGGCTATGAGATCCGGCGGCCCTGACTCCATCGCCATCCCGCCGTACATCACCATGACGCGGTCCGAGATTTCGGCGACCAAATCGACGTCGTGGCTGATGAAGATTATCGAGATGCCGCGGCTCCGGCGCAGCGCCTTCAGAAGCTCGACTATCTGCTTCTGGATGGTGACGTCCAGCGCCGTGGTCGGCTCGTCGGCGACGAGCAGCTCGCAGCCCTGCGCCAGCGCCAGCGCTATGCCGATGCGCTGGAGCTGCCCGCCGGAAAACTGGTGGGGGTAGTTTGCCAGGCGCTCCCCGCCGCGCTCAAGGCCCGTCTCGGCCAGCAGCGCCTCGGCCCTTGCGCGCGCCTGGGCCTTTGTTGTTTTGGGCTCGCTGTTGCGGAATGTCTCGAGGAAGGCGCTGCCAATGCTCTGCAGCGGGTCGAACGACCTGCCGGGCTCCTGGAAGATCATCCCGATTTTCCGCCCGCGGTACCTGCGCAGCTCCCTGGCCCCGAGCCCCAAAAGCTCCGCTCCCTCGTACCTGATCGAGCCCTCGGCGGCGGCGTTCCTCGGCAGAAGGCCGGGAACCGCTATGGCGCTGACGCTTTTCCCGGAGCCGCTCTCCCCGACGATCCCCAGGCACTCGCCCCTTTCGACCCTGAACGACACGCCCCGCGCCGCCGGCGCCCAGGCGAAGGCGCTTCCGCGCCTGACGGCGAAGCTCACGCGCAGGCCGCTCACCTCGAGCAGCGGCGGGGCGCCCCGGGGGGGGGGCCGCTCGCCGGCAATGGCGCCGCCATCGGCGCCGCTATTGGCGCCGCCCCCTTCGGCCGGCGCCTTCGGGCCTGCGCCATCGCCCGCCGCGCCGGCTCCGCTTCCGGCGGCGCCCTCTGCCGGGGCCCCCCCCGGGGGCCGGCTTCCGCGCCATTGCCGGCGCCCCCGGCGGCGCTTTCGGCCGCGCGGGAAGACGGCGTGGTAGGGGTCGAAGTAGTCGCGCAGCGCGTCGCCCAGGAAGTTGAAGGCCAGCGTCACGGCCAGGATGAACCAGATTGGGCTAAGAAGCCAGGGGAAGGCCGCGACGTTCCAGAGCGTCAGCACGTCCCGCCTGATAAGCGAGCCCCAGCTCACGGCCGGATCCTGTATGCCAAGGCCGAGGAACGAAAGCGAGGTCTCCGCCATTATTGCGCCTGGGATGGACAGCGCCACGCCGACTATCAGCAGGCTGCCGGCCTGCGGGATGACGAACCTCCCGATTATGACGGGCGAGGGGATCATCTCAAGGCGCGCGTTCAGCACGAACTCCTCGCGCTTGATCGCGTGCGCCATGCCGCGTATCGTGCGCGCGATTCCGGGCCACCCGACCAGCGCCAGCATCAGCGACATCATCGCGAAAAGCCGGCCGGGATCCATTGCGCCGGCGAACAGCGATCGCGCGAACAGGATCAGGTAAAGGCCCGGAACCAGCATGAGGAACTCGCACAGGCGCATGATCGCGGCGTCGGCGAGCCCCCCGTAGTAGCCGGCGATCCCGCCGAAAAGCGAGCCCAGCAGCAGGACTATCGCCGTGACTATGAGCCCTATCGTCAGCGACACGCGCGAGCCGTGGACGATGCGCGAGAACACGCACCTGCCCATGTGGTCGGCGCCCATGAGAAAGAGCGGGTAGCCGGTCGAGGCCAGCAGGCGGCGGCTGCCGGGAACCGCGCCCCACAGGCGGTAGGGCTCGCCCTTGCCGAAAAGCCGCACCTCGTGGAGCCTGCCGGCGATCGGCGCGTAAGACCAGGCTATCGTGTCGGTGACGGCCCACTCCTGCGCCATGAGCCTGCCGCCGGAGACGCGGGCGTTCGGCGGGTGGTAGGTCAGCTCGGGGAACATCGCGGTAGGGGGGTGCGGCGCCACCGCCTCGGCGAAGATCATCGCCAGGTACAGAAGCGCTATGGCGGCGGCCGAGGCCATGCCGACGGGCCGGGTCAGAAGGTACGCTGCGAAGCGCTTCACGGCGGCCCCCTAGTCCTTTCCGTACCGTATGCGCGGGTCGGCCACGGCAAGGAGTATGTCGGCGATCGCTATCCCGGCCATCACCAGCGCCGAGATGAACATGAGGTTCGCCATGACCAGGTTCACGTCCTGCTGCTGGATGGCCTCGAACATCAGCCGCCCGACGCCGGGAAAGGCGAAGATTATCTCGAGTATCACCGACCCGCCGAAGAGCCCGGCGAGCAGCGTCGCCGTCCCCGTGATGAACGGGTTCAGAGTGTTGCGGAAGGCGTGCAGGAAGTACACCCTCCACTCGGCGATCCCGCGCATGCGAAGGCTCGTGACGTAGGGCTGCCCGAGCTGGTCCAGCATGAGCGCCCGCGTCGTGCGCAGGCTCCCGCCTATGGCGCCGAGGAAGCTGGCCAGAACGAGCAGGAAGACGTGGCGGACGTACGACAGTACGAAGGCGCCGGGATCCTCGCCGAACGGGAAGGGCGGGAAGCCGGTCACGGGGAAAAGGCCGGTGACGAAGGCGAAAAGCTGAAGCAGCATGAGGACGAGAAGGCCTGGGAACGCGTGAAGGAACAGCGCCGCGAAGGCCACCGCGACGTCGGCGCGGGTGCCGGCCTTCGACGAGAAGTAAACGCCCAGCGCAAACGAGGAGGCCGTGACGATGGCCAGCGATATCGAGTTGACAAGGAGCGTGTTGAGGAGGCGCTGCCCGAGCAGGAAGGTCACCGGCGCCCGGCTTATAAGGCCCACCCCGAGGTCGCCCCGCAGCGCCCGGCCCAGCCAGCGGAAGTACTGCTCGAAAAACGGCCTGTCAAGCCCGAAGTCGGCGCGCATCGCCTCTATCTGCTCCGGCGCCAGCGTCTCCCCGCCGGCCTCTATCTGCTGCCTCAGCACCTCGTCGATTATGTCGCCGGGGACGGCCGCCATGAGGCCGAAGACTGCGAGGCCCAGGAAGAAGAGCATCGCCGCCGTCACCCCGAGCCGCCTAAGCGCGTAGGCGGCAAGCGGGAAGCGCCGCGCGAAGGCCATCAGCGGCCCGAGCGCCGCGCCGGCCGCCCCTGCCGCGCCGCGCATTGCGGAGCGCCGCGCTGCGGCGCCGCGCCCTTCGGCCCCGCGCGGCCCCTGCGCCGCGCCTCCCCCCTTCACCGCCGCCCCCCTACCACTTGACGAAGAGCCGGTCCGAGCGGGCGCCGCCGGAGTTGTCGAAGTAGAAGTTGGACTGATCCCAGCGGTCGCTGACTGCCACGAAGCCGTGCAGGCGCGCCATCCAGATCAGCGGCGCCTGGTAGAGCATGAGCCGCTGGAACTCCTCCCAGATCGGCCTCGCCGCCTCGCGGTCGTAGGTGAACATCCCCTCCATGAAGAGCCAGTCCTTGCGCGCCTCCCAGTCCCGCAGCGGCGAGGCCTGGCGCGGGTGCCACATGTGCAGGTTCCCGCTTGAAAGCCAGACGTTCGTGCCCTGCGTGGGGAACAGCGCCCCGCCTGAGAGGCCTATCATCGCCGTCTGCCAGTCGAAGCTGTCCATGAGCTGGCTGACGAGCCTGTGAAAGTCGGTGGGCACGGGCGACGCCGCTATGCCTATGGCGGCAAGCTCGTCGGCGATGATCGACGCCAGGTCCTCCCAGACCCCGACGCCGGCCGGGAAGGAAATGTCGAACGCGACCCGGCGCCCCAGCCTGTCGCGCATGGCGCCCTGCGCGTCGCGCTCCATGCCGATGGACGCCAGAAGCTCCAGCGCCCGCTCCGGGCTGTACGTCCACTCGAGGCGGATGTCCGGGCTGTAAAACTCGTTTGCCGGCGGGAACCACCAGTAGGCCGGCATGGCAAGGCCCCTGTGAACCTGCCGGATGATCCTGTCGCGGTTCACCATGGAGCTCATGGCCTGGCGGAACGGCGCCTGGTTGAACCACTCGTGCCAGGGCTCGCCCGAGTTGCGCCCCTCGGCGCCGGGGTTTTGGTTGAACGTCCACAGGTGGCCCGATCCCATGGCGCCGTCGTTGTGGTAGACAGTCCACGGCGCGTCCCGGCGGCCGGCGATCGCGGATATGTCCTCGGCGCGCACGCTGAACATCTCCAGGTCGCCCTGCATGAAGAGCAGCATCTGCGTCATGTGGTCAGGCAGGATGCGCGAGACGATCCTGTCCGGGTAGGCGACCGAGGCGCCCAGCTCGTCGCGCTCCCAGAAGTGCGGGTTGCGCGAGAACACCACGCGCTGGCCGGGGCTGTACTCGGAAACGTGCCAGGGCCCCACGGAGGGAAGCGCCCGCGGATCGGCGGAGATGTTGAAAAGGGCGCGCGCCGCGTCCGGCCCGCCCTCGCGCAGCGCCGGCTCGAAGTGCCGCCTGGGGCCGGCGCGCATGTTCGTGTGGAAGACCGGGTTGGCCACTATGCGCGGGAAGTGGATCCGGAAGCTGCGATCGCAGACGGCGTAAGCCCGCCTCTGCGCCGTTGACCCGTCCGGCATCATCACCTGCTGGCCGCTGTAGCCGCTGCAGCGCAGCCTGGCGTCGCCGGTTATCTCGTTGTGCCAGAAGACGAAGTCGGCGCTGGTCAGCGGCTCCCTCTCGCCCGAGCCGTAGTACGTCCAGTAAAGCCCCTCGCGCAGGGTGTAGACGATGTCGAGGGTGTCCGCCTCCTCGTCGGCGAAGATCTCCCAGGTGGCGAGCCTGGGCAGCCACTCGCCCGTGGCCGTGTCGAACTGGGCCAGGGAGTCCAGCACCCGATCCTGGATTTCCATGCTGCTGGCGTCCCCGGAGGCGACGAGGAGGTTGAAGGTTCTGGGCTCGCTGAGCATGGCCGAGTTCCACGTCCCCCCTGGGCGGCCCGGGACGAACGCCGACTCGAACCCGGGGAACGGCCTGTGCCGGATTCCGGCGATTAGCTGCGCGGCGCCGGACGGGGCGAAGCCCTCAAGCTCCTCGGGCGCCATTTCGCGGCCGCGAACCCCCATGCACGAAAGCGACGCGCCGGCCGCCAGAAGCAGCAGCAGCGCCGGAAGCGGCGGAATCGCCGGGCGCGGGCCGGCGGCGTTGGAGAGCTTTCTCATGGCTCCCATATTACCGGCCGAAAGCGCAAAGGTCAAGAAAAGCCCGTGGCAATGCGCCGCCGGCCTTGCCCCGAGCCGCGCCGCGCCGGGCCCGGAGGCAGGCGCCGGCGGCTTCGCCGTGGGCATTTGCCGCTTGACTTTTTCCGCGCGTTTTTGTAGCTTGTCAAAGGCTCCCGGCGCGCGCCGCCAGCGCGCTGGCGCGGGGCTTTCGGGCCGTTAGCTCAGTAGGTAGAGCATCGCCCTTTTAAGGCGGTTGTCGATGGTTCGAACCCATCACGGCTCATTTCGCCGGGCCCATGCATGCATGGGCCCGCGCGGCCGGGGATTCCCGCGCCCAATTCGGCGCGGGGCCGGCGCGGCCAGGCGCATCCCCCGCCCTCGCCGGGGCGGGCAGCAAAAAAGCGGAGGCCGGACATGCTGAAAGAGACGATTTCGACCTGCCTGGAAAGCAAGGCCATGGGCGCGCTGAAGGTTCTGCTCGCAAGCGCCGAGGACATGGAATTCCTTCACGCGTTCCACGGGCTCTCGTCCAAGGATCAGGTCATCGTGTTCCGCCTGCTGGCCAAGGACAGCGCCCTGCGGATTTTCGAGCACCTGGACACCGGCCAGCAGCAGAACCTCCTGCGCTCGTTCGCGGACGAAAGGGTGATAGAGTTCGTCAACGAGATGGCGCCGGACGACCGCGTGAAGCTGCTGGACGAGCTGCCTGCGGTCGTGGCCAAGCGGCTCATGGGCGCGCTGTCGGCCGAGGAGCGCGCCGTCACCAGCATCCTCATGGGCTACGAGCCGAAAACCGCCGGGCGCATAATGACCACCGAGTACATCTCGCTCGTCAAAAGCATGACCGCGGCGCAGGCCCTTGAGAAGGTGCGCAGGCAGGCCAAGGAAAAGGAGACCATCTACACGCTGTTCGTGACGGACGGCGCCAAAAAGCTCGAGGGCGTGATTACCCTGCAGGGCCTGCTCATGGCCGACGACGGCGCGAGAATCGAGGACGTCATGTCAAGGAAGCCTGTCAGCGCCGCCACCGGCGCCGACAGGGAGGATGTCGCGAGGATCCTTCAGGACCTGGATCTTCTGGCCCTGCCGATCGTGGACAGGGAGGGGCGGCTGGTCGGAATAGTCACCGTCGACGACGCGATGGACATCCTCGAGGAGGAGGCCACCGAGGACATCTTCGACCATGCCGGCCTTGCCGGCGGCGCCGAAAGCGAGGCCAGCCGCAGCGAGGCGCTTGTCCGCGGCACCCTCTGGAAAATTTGGAAGGTGCGCCTGCCGGTGCTGCTTATAACCCTGTGCGTCGGCCTTGTCTCGGGGCTTGTGATAAGCGGCTTCGAGCAGACCCTGGAGTCCATAGCCGCGGTGGCCATTTTCATTCCGGTCATCATGGGCATGGGCGGCAACGTAGGAACGCAGTCCTCGACCATCTTCGTGCGCGGGGTTGCGCTGGGCCACATCAAGCAGGGGAATTTCATGCGGCACTTCGCCAAGGAAGCCTGCGTGGGGCTCAGCATAAGCGCACTGGTGGGCTCCTGCGCCGGGATCATTGCCGCCGCCTGGCAGGGGATGCCGATGCTCGGGCTTGCCGTGGGCCTTGCCATGATCGTGACGATGACGTTCGCGGCGCTCCTGGGCTTTCTGGTCCCGTTCGTGCTGGTGAAGCTGAACCTGGATCAGGCCGCCGGCTCCGCGCCGATAGTGACCTCGATAAAGGACGTGGTCGCGCTGATGATCTACTTCACCAGCGTCAGCGTCTTCATGAGGGGAGCGGGGTAGGGCGCCGGCTGAAAGCGCGCCGCCTGAAAGCGCGCCGCCTGGAGGGCGCCCGCCATTTGGGCGCCGCCTTTCAGTCGGCTGCGCTCCGCAGCCGCGCGGGCTTGCCTTTCTGCGCCGCGCGGCCTGGCGCTTTGCGCGGGCGGGCTTCGCCGCGCTGGTCTGGCCGCCTCTAGTTGCGCCTCGCGAGCGCCGGCGGCGAGTACGGCGCGCCCCTGATTCGCTCGCCCTGCCTGACGAACGCCTCGCCGTTGCCAACGCTCCTCACTCGCCGCAGCAGGGCGGCGCTTTCGCCCTGGTTGAGCGGGCCCAGCAGCACCCTGAACATTGGCTCGGCCTCGCTTCCTATCTGCTGCACCAGCGCGGGGTACGCGCCTGCGCGGCCGATTTCCTCCGCCGCGCTGAGCGGGTCCCTGAACGCGCCGAGCTGCACGTACCAGGCGTCGCGCTCAAGGCTGGCGACCGCGCTGAAAAGCGCCGCATGCGCGGCGCCGCCATGAGCGCCGCCTTGCGCGGCCTCTGCCGCGATCTGCGCCGCCTCTGCCGAGGGGCAGGCGGGCTCAGGCTCCTCGGCCATGGCCAGGGCGCCGGGCTCCATGGCCTCGGCGATAGGCGCCTCCGGGGCTTCCTGCCCGAGCTCTATCGGCTGGATGAAGTACTCAGGCGCCAGCGCATGCTCGCGCGGCGCCGGAGGAAGGCGCTCCTCGGTGGGAATCAGCCTGAAGTTTGGGACGTATATCTGGGGAACGTGCGCGATGGTGCGGGCGGGCCGCGCCGGCATGGAGGCCGGCAGCGTCCTTTCGCCAATGGCGCGGGGCTGCTGGGCGCCTGCCGCCTGCGCCGCCTGCTGCGCCCCGCCGGGCGCCGCCCCGCTGGGCGCCGCCCCGCTGGGCGCCGCCCCGCCGGGCGCCGGCGCGGCGAGGAGGGCTGCCGCGGCTGCCGGCTGAGCCGCGCCCGGCCTGGAATGCGCGCCGGCAAGCCATGAGCCCGGCTCCGTCGGCGCCTCTGCCTCTGCGGGTGCGCCTGCGGCCATGGCGGCGCCGTCAGGCGCGGCAGCCTGCGCGGGAGCGCCTGCGGCCACGGCGGCAGCGGCCGGCGCTGCAGCCTCCGCTGGGGCGCCTGCGGCCATGGCGGCGCCGCCGGGCGCCGAGGCCCTGCCTGTCGCGGCAGCCTGCGCGGCTCCGGTCGGCGCCGCGGCTTCCGCGGGAGCGCCTGCCGCCCCGGCGCCTGGCGCCGCAGTCGCCGCGGCGCCGCCTGCGGTCTCGGGCGGCTCGGGGTCGGCCGCCTCATGGGGGCGGGCCGCCTCGGCGCCGGGGGCCTCCTCGGCGGGGCCGGGGAGGGGGCCGCGCCTGATGTGCGCGAAGGCCACGGCGTCGGCGGGCTGGGATATCCGCACCCTGCGCACGGAGCCGCCGCTTATCCCGATCGACTCGGCGGCGCTGCGCGAGAGCGTTGCAAGAAGCCCGGAGTTGCTCTGGCCTGACACCACCAGCACCCGCACCGTCCGGCTGTTCTCCAGGTTTGTGACGTCGACGACCGTGTTTCTGGGAAACGAGTTGGTCGCGATGCCGTAGGCCTCGCCCTGCAGGCTTCGGCCGGCGGCGGAATTCGCCGAGCCTTCCCACACGGCGGCGCCCGCAATCTGCGCCAGAAGCGCAAGGCCCAGAAAGGCCAGTGTTCCCGCCTTCGCGTTTTTCATGCTCCTCCTCCTTGAGGCTCTGCTTTGGGGGCCGCCCTGCCGGCGCCTCCCTATCTTGCGGCTCCATGCCGCAGAATCCAGGCCATCTCCATGGCCGCGCGGCTTATGCTTTCCCTCTCTTCCCTGGCGCAAAGGCCGGCCGTGCTGCCGCCGCTTCTCAGCGCCGCCATCGCCCCGGATTCGGCGCTGAACAGGCGCAGGCAGAAGCCGCGCGAGGCGCCGTCCACTATGGCGACCAGCAGGAAGTCAATCCCCCCGAGCCTGGCGCCCTCGCGGGCGGCCTCTGCCTCCGGAGGGAAGCCGTCGGCGACGGGGGCGCCGCCCAGGCGAATCCTCGGGGAGTTTGTCGCCACTATGCCCGACTCGAAAAAGGCCTCGAAAAGGCGGCTTTCCCACATGGCCGAGTACTCAGGGCCCTCCTCCCCCGCGTCGATTACGAGAAGCGACACGCTCGCCGCGCAGGCTGCCTGCGCGGCGAGCATGCAAAGCAAAGCTGCAAGCGCTTTAGCCGGCATGCGGACCCCCGGTTCCATTGTCGGCAGAATTCCCCCGGCTCTGAAGGCCCTCCCCGGCGCCGCGGGGGGCGCTTCGGGCGGTTTACTCAGGGCGGCGCCATCGTTTAGAATGCAGGGGAAGTGAACTACTACGCGATTCAGGTCAGGACGCGGTCAGAGGGGAAATACATGCGGCTCTTCGAGGCGCTGCACCCCCAGGCCAGGGATCTTTTCGGCATGCACTTTCCCAGGCGGCGCGTCAACATCCGCCGCAGGGGGGTGGTGCTTCCGTCGACGGCGCCGGTCTTTCCCGGCTACGTCTTCGTCGAGGCCGAGGCGGGGGACGTCCTGGCGCACCAGTGGCTTTTCCGCCGCACCGAAGGCTTCTTCCGCTTTCTCAAGTCAAACCGGGACATCAAGCCGCTTGCCGGCAGGGACCTGGAGCTTGTGATGCACTTCATCAAAAGGGCGGGCCCTGTGGCCGGCATATCGAGGGTGCGCTTCGACGAGGACTCGCGCATCGCCGTCATGGAAGGCCCGCTCAAGGGGCTTGAGGGGCGGATAGTTAAGGTCGATAAACGAAAGAAGCGGGCGAAGGTGATGCTGAGCCTGTACGACGACTCCTTCGCCATCGACCTGGGGTTCGAGGTGATGGAGTCGCTGTAAAGGCGGCGGCCGGCCACGAGCCGGATTTGGGAGGGTTATGACTGTCAAAAGGGCCCGGCGCCTGTACGTGATCGGCGCCGGGTTCGCCGGGCGATCCCTGGCGAGCGAAATCAGGTCTAAGGCGATATTCGGCGAGGTCGTCGCGTTTCTGGACGACGACGCGGAAAAGGTCGGGCGCCACATCGAGGGCGTGCCCGTTCTGGGCCCCATTCGCGACGTGGCGCGGCTCCTTCGCATGAACCCTGCCGACGAGGCGATCATCGCGATTCCCGGCGCCAGCCGCGAGTACCTCAAGGAGCTCCACTCCATCCTGAAAAAGGCCGGCTTCGAGAAAATCAGCATCCTGCCCGGAATCTCCCAGATCATCGAGGGCGAGGCGCACCTGATTCAGACGCGCTCAATCGACCCGCAGGATCTGCTGGGCCGCACGCCCGTGGCCATTCAGCTCAGGCAGAGCCTGGCCTACCTTCGCGGCAAGCGCGTGCTGGTCACCGGCGCCGGGGGCTCCATCGGCAGCGAGCTTTGCCGGCAGCTCCTCAGCGCCGGCGCGTCGCGGCTGTACCTTTTCGGCCACGGCGAGAATTCGATCTACGAGATTGACCGCGAGCTGCGCCTGCTGCAGGAGGGGGGGGTGGGGGAGAAGGCCAGCATCGTCCCCGTCATAGGCGACCTTAAGGACGCCGACTACATGGAGCACATCGCCGGGCGCCTGCGCGCCGACGTGGTCTTCCACGCCGCGGCCTACAAGCACGTCCCCCTCATGGAGGAGAACCCCGTTGCCGCGATCGAGAACAACGTCTTCGGCACCGAAAGCCTGCTGCGCGCCGCGATGCGCAGCGGCGTCAGGCGCTTCGTCCACGTCACCACCGACAAGGCCGTCGATCCCGTGTCGGTGTACGGCGCCTCGAAGCTGATATGCGAGCGCCTCGTTATGGAGGCGGCGCTCGCCGCCTCAGGCGCCGCGGGGGGGGAGGGGGGCGGCGCCGCAGGCAGCGGCGCCTGCGGCGAAGGCGCCGGCAACTTCATGGTTGTGCGCTTCGGCAACGTGCTGGGCTCGCGCGGCTCCATCGTGCCGCTTTTCCAGAGGCAGATAGAGAGGGGGGGGCCTGTGACCGTGACCCACCCCGACGCGCGCCGCTGGTTCATGACCATCCCCGAGGCCTGCTCGCTCGTGCTTAAGGCCGGCGGCGTCGGCGAGAACGGAAACCTTTACCTTCTGGACATGGGCGAGCCGGTGCGCATCCGCGACCTGGCCGAGCAGATGATCCGGTTCTACGGCTTCGAGCCCGAGGCCGACATAAAAATCGAGTACTCCGGCCTGCGCCGCGGCGAGCGCCTGGGCGAGCGCCTCTGGTCCGCGGACGAGGAGCCGCGCGAGACGGAGCACAGCCGCATCCTTCGCGTGGATCGGAAAAGCCCCAGCCCACTGGGCGGCCCACTGGGCGGCCATCTGGGCCTTGCGGCGCTCATGGACAGCCTGCGCCCGGTCTGCCGCCTCGACCCCGCGCGCCCAGGCATGTACCGCAGCGAGAGGCTGCTGCGCGCCGTCCTGCGCAGCGCCATACCCGCCATGTGCTTCGAGCCCGAGGACGGCGGCCCGCCGGAGCCTGCGCCCGGCCAGGCGGCGCCCGATCCGGCGTCGTCGTCGGCGCCTGTGTCGGCGCCCGATCCGGCGAAGGCGGCGCGGGCGGGGGCTCGGTGAGGCGCTCGGGGCATGGCGCGGTCGAGGGGGCGCGCGGGAAAGGCGCGGCTGGCGCTGGGGCGGCGCAGGCTCAGGCGCCGGGCGGGAATGGCTGCGCCGGCGGGCCCATTCCCTTTGCGCGTCCGCTTGTCGGCGCCGAGGAGGAAAATGCCGCGCTGCGCGTCCTGCGCTCAGGCTGGCTGACCACCGGCGCCGAGGCGCTGGCCTTCGAGGGGGAGTTCGCGGCCTTCCTGCAAAGCCCCCCCCCCCCCCCCCCCGCCCC
>Ga0209755_10002080_pt1 | contig 28441 bp, 16 predicted proteins | sample TergutCo191P1_FD_187301 | JGI IMG/M metagenome (GOLD analysis project Ga0209755, IMG submission 187301) | Cornitermes sp. P1 segment gut microbial communities from Petit-Saut dam, French Guiana - Co191P1 (SPAdes) (version 2) | ecosystem: Host-associated > Arthropoda: Insects > Digestive system...
CGGTGCAGTGAGCCTGTTTGCCGCCGCTTTGACCAAATCTTCACGACCTGCAACGTAACCACCCGTAGGAGCAAGACCACCGCCCGGGTTTTTTATAAGTGAACCCGCTAATATATCTGCCCCGACTTCGCCCGGCTCGATAGTCTCAACAAATTCACCATAGCAATTATCAACCATCACAGTCACAGATTTGTTTGCCGAGCGAACGCAGTCGCAGATTTCACCGATTTCACGGACAGATAACGCACGGCGCGTTGAATAACCTCGCGAACGCTGAATTAAGACCGCCCCGACATTATTACTCTTCACCGCTTGCGATATTGCGGCAAAATCAGGCGAGCCATCTTCTTTCAGTTCAATCTGCGAGTATGCTATATCATAATCTCTCAGAGAACCGCTATAATTTCCCGATATGCCGATAACGCCGTGCAAAGTGTCATAGGGTATTCCTGCGACAGAAAGCAGTGTTTGCCCGGGGCGAAGCGAAGCAAAGAGCATGGAGGTAATCGCATGTGTACCGCTGACAAATCCTTCCCTCACAAGAGCCGCTTCGGTTTTCATAATGTCGGCAAAAATTCTATCAAGCGTCTCTCGACCCTTATCATCATAGCCATAACCCGTCGAGCCTGCAAACATAGTATCAGACACTCTGTTTTTCTGAAACGCCGCAAGAACCTTCTCCGTGTTCTTCTGCGAAATATCGTCAATTACTTCAAACTGCGACGATATATCGTCTGCCGCAGTTTGAGCAAGATTTAATATTTTATCTGAAATTTTAAAATGATTCATGTTTTAATAATCCTAATACAGTCTAGCAGATGATGGGTTGTTTAACTGACATAAGACAACCCAAAAATAAGGCACTGACATGATACCCTGACAGATTTGGATTCTGCTATTCAGGAAAGACTTCGTCCGCAAGAAACACTATGCCACACGTAGCATCTTTGGATACAGGCTGTGGGTCAGGATTCCTCTCGAAATAAATTGAGCTATTGCTTGTATGCATGAAATAATTGAAGTACTCCAATACATTTTGTCCAAGTATGTTTCTCTCAAAATTCTCAGCGTTTGGATCGTTTGGGTTCGGAATAGCAACCGTAACTTTTGAAAGCCTTAAACCGGCAATTTCTATTCCTGCGATTACTTTGTAGTCAACAGTTATTGAATAGCCCGGAACAATACCGCCCAATGTAAGCGTTCTCTTTGTCGGTAGACTAAGGTAGTTTAGCTTTTTTGCTGTTCCAACATCCACCATTGTCATCATCGCACCTGTATCAAACAAAAATTCAAAAGGAACCTTGCTGGGAGCTTTAGGCATACTGTTTGGAAAAGGGTTAGCGTTGACTGCTAAATGGTCGTATTTTCTCTCAAATGTAGCAAAGTGTGTTGTGCTTATAGTTAAGCTCATGTGCGAACCTCATACAGAGGTGAAGCAACATGCATCCCATTAAACGGCCTTAAATCTGTGGTTGCGCCTTGACCGTACTCATCATTTTCTAACTCATCATATATACCACTATCTACATTTTCGTATGGTTTATCGGTAATGACCGTCGGCATCCCTTTGATTATGCCAAGCCCGGAGGTCAACTCAGCATGAGTAATATATACCCATTTTCCGTCAAACTCTTTCTTAATCTCGTCATACGTCATGAGCTTTCGCTCATTTTCAGGTATAATGTGAACCATTCTAACTCCCCCTTAAAAATCTAGCTACAGTATATAACAAAAATCCCGAAATTGCAATGCTTTGTACAAATATGTATCAATCTTTAATGTATGTAACGTTACTGTACGGACCCAATGTCATTAAGTTAGGGGTCTATTTCATTATTCGCACTTTCCCTTAACTTAATGACATTGGATCACTGGTCTAACGGCAGGGATAGACCATTTTGGGTTCGGTCTGGGTTAAACTGTTCTTCCGGTTTCGGCTCTTGTCAATGTTCATTTTGCCAAATGTCAAAAATCATTCATCCGTGGTGCCTATGAGTTTCGTAAGCTTTCTCCCTCTAGACGGCTTATTAGTATTGCTACACCTTCTTTCCCGAGGAGGCTGATCCTCCTTTTTCCTGATGCTTCTTCAAGAACTGTTTTTCTCGTTTTTTCCCATACATCAATGATTTCGACATTATACTTGCCGTTTTTCGGCATACCAACATCAAAGTACGATGGGCATGTTAGTGCCAGATAGTATAGTTTATAATCATCATTGCCTCCGGCTATCGGGGCAAGTCCCAGCATGGTCTGTTCTCTCTCATGCTCAGGTAACGCCATTATAGCTCTGACAAAAAAAGCGTACTCATCAGGAATATCGCCACTGTTCGGGTTAAACATTTTTGCACCATGAATAGTATCTAAATCGCCAATCTCTTCAAATAAATCCCGCATAAATACGAGTCTTCCAAGACTCTTCCCATAAATTTTGCCACCCTTTGCCCACCATAGCACCTCATCATCCCGATAAAATGTATCACCATGCGTGCAAAAACCACCCAAAGTGTTGCAAATCCAAAACCGATTCACCATTTCAAATGCCGATAAATTCCCCCAGTTAAATTCAATATCACCCTCATATCCGCATTCATCTAATAGAATAGGCAGCTCATATTCCTTACTCCAAAGTGGAATATTACGCACATTATTTGATTGGATGGAGCAATGCGTCATCCACTGTTTTTTTGGATATAATGCAAAGCAGTTGTGAATGGCTGTCATGTGGCCATATTTGTCTTCATTACATATAAACTCCCCGATAACATCCCAGTCTTCGTTATTTTTACTCATAATAAAGTCATACTCATTTGCCAGACTCCACCAAATATTTCGAAACGCTGACAGGCGATGTATACAATACTTGAGATATATCAGTGACTCCTCCATTGTTAGGTTTGAAAATCCCCAGCGGTCATATGGGTGAAATAATATCAAATCAGCCTCTATCCCCATTTCGCCAAGCTTTATTATATGCTTTTCCAAATGTCTCCAAAATCTGCTATCAGGACTACTTACATCCCACCGATCGTCTTGCTTTTTATGAAAGGGGTACAGCTCCGGGTCATTATTATTAAACGGCATTGATTTTGGAAATACACACATGCGAACCTTATTAAAAGGTGCCACAGACAGTGTCTCCATTGTCTGCGCTATTAACTCATCGGGTTGGTGTATCCACGCATAACACGTTGTGCCCACAGAAAAAAACCTTGTGCCATCAGCATACTTGAGGTGTTTCCCATTAGCCTTCACAGGTCCGTGATTATTGTTGGCACACGGAGCACACATAAATTCACCGGTTATTTCACCATTGCCCCACCCGGCGTTATACCTCCAAAAACCTTCCCACTGTGGCATAAATCGGACGATATATTTCTCATCTTCATAAAAACCGAAGACCTCAATAGTGTCTGTTTCAGATACAAACTCCACTGCTGATTCTTCAATCACACTTGCAGCATCAAACTCCAATTCAAAAACGCCATATTTTTCAACTCTTAGCATTTAAACAGCCTCCTAAAATGTGTTTTACAAATTATCTAATTACTTTTGATAGATAATTTTTTATCCAAATCATAAAAATGTACTGTAACGAGGATAAGCGCACATAAAATTGCAGGTATCCAAGTAAATAACGCAATAATCATATTTACAGCGCTATCCGGTTGCTCACTCAAAATGGCGTTGTACCCTGCTACTCCCATAAGTCCACCAATTATAACAGATGCCAAACCTGCTCCGACTTTTGAGTGAAGCCCATTTACCGCTGCAATTAAGCCTTCTGTTCGCTTGCCGGACTTCTGTGCTCCGTAGTCAATTACTTGTAGTAAGAAATACCCTTGCGTCATGATAAATGTTGTTAAACCGGTCATTGCAATAAACTGGCTGGCAATAACTAGTGGTAAACTGGTAGGATTTATTAGTCTGACCAGATTACCTACTATAGCAAAAATCAAACCTACTCTAACAAAATTCATACCTCCCAATTTTCTAATGGCAACAGGAAATAAAAGTAAGATGAGCGGTGTAACAATGCCAATCATACCTGTAAATGACATCATTCTCAAATCTCCTATGATGTGAGAGAAATAAAATGTTGTGATAATTGTTGATATGGTTAATGCCAAGTTACAGATTAATGCTGCGGGTGCTAAAATGAATATATATTTATTACGAATAATAAGACCGACACTTTCCTTAACACCAATTTTTTCGTTACTCGGAGATGACTCTTCGCTCAAGACAGGTTTTTCCTTTATCGTGAAGAAACGCACCATACCAAGCACACACATTGGTATTGCGTAGACCAATGCTATCATTCTCCATCCTTCCGGCTGAGTTCCCCACGTTGCCATTAGCTGCGGCAAAATTATACTGCCGATAGTGCAAACAATCATCACCAAAATGCCATTGCCTGACGTAACCTTCGCTCTCCCTTGATCATCCGAAACTGCTCTGCCAAGATAGGCTGCCTCTCCACCGCTCAATAATGACTGAAACACAACAGTAGTGAGTGAGAAAAATGCAAAGATATACATAATTTGTCCTGTTTGACCAAAATCAGGTGTAGAAAAGAGTAAAACAACACAGACCCACATTGGAATCATAAATAGGTCAAACGGCCTACCCTTACCAAGCCTTGTGTTTGTCCTGTCTACAACAAACCCAACAATCAATCCAAAGGCAGCGTCCAGTAACCTTGAGACGAGCATTATTACACCAACTATACCTATATCCAGACCTACTATATCGGAAGCATAAAAAGTAAACTGCATCATTAAGACGCCGCTCATTCCCATGGCGATTGACTTAGTTGCCCATAACGACACGAATCTAAATGAGTGTTTCTCAGCCAAATTATAATCCCTTTTCTAGCTCTAACTTGTTAAAATTTCCACCCCATCCGGTGCTTCTACTTCCATTTTCACATCACCGTTTTCCATTTGCCACTTTACTGTAACTACGCCATGGGGGGTAATTACATTACCCTTCGCCCAGTTGTAGTAACCGCTGAGTGGTTTGACTTGAACGGCCGCATATCCCGGTTTTGCAGGACGAACACCAAGAACAACAGACGGCAGTTCGTATAATGCTAATGAGCCCCATGCATGGCAATCACTGCGAGCGTCAGTATCGTTTTCTTGGCATGTTGTCAGGTTGTTTTTAACCATCTCACGCCATGGTTCCCATAAAACATTTGTCCTATCATACATATCCGCCTTTTCCAGAGCACGAAAAACATAAAATGCCATAGCAACGGAGCATTTAGTAAACTCTTTATCTTCAAGAGCAGTGCTCATTAAATATTTCCATTCATCTTTAGGTGCCGTCTCCGTCAGCACGGCCCACACCTGACAATGCTGACTATACTTCCTGACATCGGGTCCGTCAATATATAGTCCTCTTTCATCGAGACAATGTTCATTAATCGCTGACTTTACCAAAGCCGAACGATTTCGGTACATTTCCGCAGTCCCGAGTCTATCCGCAAATTCTGCCAGTTCTGCAGCATTATCTAGCGCATAAGCGTATAGAAAACTTTCCATCGTTATTGGTCCTTCAAGTATGGCATCAGGAACTCCTGCAGTATTGCTCCACTGCTTCGTCCAATCTATAAATGACCACAACGGGCTTGCAATAATAACTCCGCCGACTCTCCCAACTATACCTCTTATATCTATATTTCTTGCGAAAAAACCAAGAATTGCGTCAACCGTCGGCAAATACTTCTCAACCAAACCTTTATCTCCAAAATACATCATGTGGTCGTGAATCATCATAATGTAATATAATGAAAAACCGGGAATAACATTTGAGTTCACTGTTGGCGCACAGCAGTTTGTGAGTCCATCATGCCTTAAACTTCTATGAAAATCATCTATACAGCGACGTGCCATGCGGTCATCTGCCGCCACACTGTACGTAAATAATATCTGAGTTCGAGAATCCATTGCATATTGAAGTTGCTCATAAAACGGACAGTCTTCATATGTTTCGTGCATGCATCGGCGCAAAGAGCGCAGGCTTATATCCCAGATTGCTCCAAGGCTTTCATCCGAAGTTTCCACCTCTGTTTTTACTTCAAGCGGATATCCTGTTTCACGATATGCAAGCCGTTTAATCTGCAATGCCTCATCGGATGTTTTTACAACAAACCGGACAAAACGGAAAGTGCGAAACCAAAACGGCTCATATGTTTCGGGAGACATCTCATTGCCAAACCCTCCTACAGTATAGCTGTCAGTGAATCCATCGAGATAGCCTTTAACGCTGTCTGTCCTATCCCCCTTTTCCGGCATTGTCATGAAGAGGCCTTCCTTTGGTTCTTTTGGCTCATATACATAAGATTCCGAAGTCATAATCTCAACTTTGGCACCCTTGCCTGCATTGAATTCAAATTCCATAAAACCTGTGGTAAGTTCGCCTGCGTCAATTTCGACAATATGAACACTATTTGGTTGCAGTGTCACTGAACGCCCGGTTAGCAGGCCATGCCAGCCACTTTCATTGACAGAAGATTCACGTAAAGCAGATATTCTTAAAAAATTCATGGTTCGCTCAAACATTTGAGGTATAGGGCGCGGCAACAATCCCGCAGGACTCACTGACCGCCGTATCTGATAAGCCATTTGAGGTACCGCATTTTTCCACCCCGGCCGGTCATATCCCGGGAGTTTCCATCCAGAAAGTGCTTTTTCTCCTACAGCGACCTCAAAGATGTCAAGATAAGCCATTCTATTGTCTTCAGGCACGAAAGTCACACCGGTGCTCTCACGCCATACCCACGTTTCATCTGCAATTAATGGTTCGGTAGAAGTTTGAAAGCACATCTCTCCGTATACAAAAAGTCCCGGATGCCTCGTCCGCCAAATTGAGTGATTGACTGCACGAAGGCTTGATAAGCGGAGAACCGATGCGGCTACAGTATTTTCTCCTTCTTTTAAGTACGGTGCTATATCCACCTCTTCATAATACCAAACCTGCGCATCCCCTTTGCAAGGGCCGAAAGAAACAGATACACCATTTACATACAGGCGATATCTTGTATCTGCTGATACTTTTACCAATGCTGATTTAGGTTTTTCTTCTAAGCTAAATGACTTTCGGAACAGAAAAAGCTTATTTTCCGGCATTTCTTCTGTATCTGTCCAAATCCACCCTGTAGGCGGGAATTTATAACCTTCCATAAGAAAAATACAATCCTTTCTACACTTCTCGAACCTTTGCTTTGCTGAAAAATGTTCGCATACCTGAGTCAAGTGTTTTTGTTTTCGTCACGCACACCATGGCTTTCAAAGCCGGATTCTCCGATGAATTTCCAATATATATATCAAATTCCCCTTCCTCAATGCGCCACTTCATGTCAGCCCCTATAAACGCAGTTTGATCGGCACGAAACTCAAAAATAATTTTCTTAGACTCCCCGGGATTAAGACTTAGGCGGCAAAACCCGGCAAGTTCTTTCACCGGACGTACCACGCTGGCAAATTTATCGGAAAAATATAGTTGCACCACCTCGTCTCCGGGCATTTTTCCCGTGTTTTTCACTAAACACGAAATGTCTATTTTATCTTCGGGTCCAATTCTCTCCGAACTCACATTTAATGCATCAATTTTAAATGTAGTATATGAGCACCCATACCCAAATGTGTAAAGCGGATAAGCCGGTTCGTTATAGTACCCCTGTGTGATTCCTGAGTTGCTTATGCCTTTATAACTCATACCACTGCCCCTTGGCTGATCCGAGTAAACCGGAATTTGCCCCGAGTTTCGAACTGCTGTCACCGGCAGTTTGCCTCCGGGGTTTCTTATCCCCTTGAGAGTGTCCGCAATCGCCTTAGAACCGCACTGACCGGGATGCCATACTTCTAAAATTGCTGCTGCATTTTCCTTTGCCCATACACTGGAAAGCGGTCGCCCATCCATATGCACTATCACAATCGGTTTACCTGTAGATGCAAGTTCTTTGGCAAGTTTTTCCTGAACACCGGGTAGTCCAACATCAGAGCTGTCAACATTTTCACCCATTGTACAACCGCTTCCTGAGCCGTTTTTGCCGCCCAAAACAAGGATTGTCACATCACATTCATTCGCAAGTTTCACAGCTTCCTCAAAACCGGACTTGTCATCCGATGCTATTTCGCACCCTGTAGCGCATTTGACCTCTGCATTTGGGAACGCATCCACGATTGCTTGAAAAACAGTTTGAACACCGGGATAGTTATTCATAATAGTCTGATCCACGGTTGACATCATAGCCGCCAACGCCTTACTTTGTTCCTGCTGTTCCCTGCTTAGTACGACTCCTTCCAAGCCTAACCCGATTGCACTCTGATTTATAAAGCCGAGCATACTTTCGTATGTTGCCACATATGTATACCCACCGAAAAGGTTTCTGAGATTGTCGGCAGATGGACCTATCACAGCAATTTTTCTATACTCGCTTGATAACGGCAAAATGTTGTTTTCATTTTTGAGCAACACAAAACTCTTGCACGTCATATCGTATGCGGTATCTAAATGTTCCTTACACTGTAAAGCTTCCTTATACTGAACATCTGAAGCATACGGATTCTCAAACAATCCCAGTTCGAACTTCAACCTCAGCACTCTGCTGACTGCTATATCCACTTGTTCACGGCTGACTTTTCCGCTTTTGAGTGCATTAACAAATCCCTCACCATAGCACAGTGATGCCGGTGTTTCCGTGTCAAGTCCTGCTTCTAACGCCAACATTCCCGCTCTTGTAACGTCCTCTGCAATTTTAAACACTATATGGCTCTTCTCGATCGAGCCGTAATCGGATACTGTAAGCCCTTCAAAACCCAGTTCTCCGCGCAAGAGCTCTGTCAGAATTTCCCTTGATGCTGCTATTGGAACACCACCCAAATCTTGATAGGCATTCATTATCCCCCGCAGACTTGCAAGTCGGATTGCTGCTTCAAAAGGCTTTGCATATACCTCCCTCAATTCACGGTCACATATATGCGAGGTAGCCATGTTGAGACCGCTTTCACTCATGGCATATCCTATAAAGTGCTTTGCAGTTGCTGCAATACTTTTCCTTAAATCCTTGCCTTGCAAGCCTTTTACATACGCAGTGCACATTGCACTCATCAGTGTAGCATTTTCCCCGTAGGTTTCACCCATCCGCCCCCATCTCGGATCTCTCGCAACATCCATAACAGGTGCTAAAGCAAGCCTAAACCCGGATGTTGCTGTTTCCTTGCAAATAGCTTCTGCAACCATCCCAAGAGCTGTGTCATCCCAAGAAGCACCCATCCCGATTGGTATCGGAAATGTTGTAGCTCCTGCCATTTGAGCACCATTTAATGTCTCCACATGAAACAGCGCAGGAATTTTAAGTCTTGTGTTGCTTAATAGGAAGCTTTGTACAGTTCTTACAAGTTCAATGTTTTTATCTGCGGACATACAACCCAGCAGTGTACCAATCTGACCAATCCCATGTTTAAGTTGTTCCTCCATGTTGCTAAAGCGCCCTGCCGCCGCCAGAACACACCCCATCTGGGCAACCTTTTCATCATCATTCATCCTTGACAGAAGGTCTTTTACCCGCTGTTCGATAGGAAGTTTGGGATTTAAGTACATAACATCAACCATCAGTTCCTCCAAATCAATCAACTACACTTTATAATTATCTTCTCGGTCGGAAGACCGACAGCACTTACAGTAAGGCTTATGTCTGTCTTTTTCTGTGGGGCACGCACACAGATGAGCGCCATTCCATTCCAAACCCTGCGCCTACCTGTTCCGTAGTTTTCGTCTGTACATGGATTTCCACTGCCGAACCCTGCCAGATTACCTCCGCTCACCTCAGCACTAAGTTCAATGCTGTCTATAGGAACAGTCACTCCTGCTGCATCTGTCACCCGCACTGAAACAAAGCACAAATCCATGCCGTCTGCATTAATATTATTTCGGTCAGCAATTAGCTCAATTTTCTTAGGTATATCTGCCGTAATGAGGGTGTCCTCAGAAATATTTTTCCCATCCTTTATCGCTATTGCTTTTATCTCACCGGGGCAGTATGGTATGGTAAATCTTGCTGTAAGCCTGTCTACAGGTGCTTTGCCCACACTTTTTCCATTTATGAACAGTTCGACTTCATCACACTCAGCGTAGACCTCCACATCAATTTCTTTGCCACGATATTCCTCCGGCCATGTCCAGCTCCTGTACACATCGCTCCATTGCCATCCAAGGCCCAAAGCGGGTCTACCCGTATCTTTCGGGTGTTTTGAAAATATGTATACACCGCTATCCTTGCCCCACATTATTTTACGAAAATAACTCTGCGGACGTCTGTTTCCGTCCAAATCAAAATCACCCTGATAACAGCTCAGCCACGGCCAAGGGCCCAGCATCCCGGAACTCATGTCTTGAAAATCACGCAGCACCCTACCCGCGCCGGCCTCCCCTAAATTATCGTATGCGGTCCAAACAAAGTCTCCTATTACATTTTGGTTTTCCATCATGGCTGTATAGTAATCATAAGTTGTAAAAGCGTGTGTTTCCGAACCGATTATTATGCGGCTCGGATACTTACCTTTATCAAGCGAATAGCGGTTAAAAAAGTAATTATAGCTAACAATATCCAGTTCATTAGCACTCGGCTCTGACAGCTCTGCCCAAACATCTTCTCCGTCTATGAAGCCATCACCCATATTATTCGTTGCTATCCCTTCCATCACCTTTGCAAACATGTCCGGGTTTTGTGCCATTTCTCTCATGCGTGCAGCATCTTTATCTGATTGCTTAGGTCTTTTAAAAGGCATACGTGTTGGCTTGCCCTTTTCCCTTTTTGACTTTATCAAACTATGGATTGCAGCAGTCACCGGACGGGTTGGGTCTAGTTCACGGACATAATCCGCTTGCATTTTCACAAGTTCATAACCATTGCTGATGCCACCCATCTCAGAGGCTTCATTTCCAATAGACCAACAAAACACTGAGGGGTGGTTCCGATCGCGAAGCACCATTGCTGCTGTGTCTTTCTGCCACCACTCATCAAAATAAAGATGATAATCTTGGTCGTTCTTCCCTATGCGCCAGCAGTCAAATGTTTCATTCATAACGTACATGCCAAGCCTGTCACATGCATCCAACAGCGCTGTTGAAGGTGGGTTATGTGCACACCTCACAGCGTTATATCCGGCAGACTTCAGCAACTCTATCTTCCGTTCTTCAGCCCTTGGAAATGCTGCTGCTCCAAGTAGTGTGTTGTCATGATGTATACATCCGCCAAGCAGTTTCAATGGCTCGCCATTCACCTTCATTCCTGTTTTGGCATCCATTTCTATTTTGCGAATGCCAATTTTTAGAGTGTGTGAATCAACTACTTTGTCGGAAACCACCTTAACTGTCAGTTCATGCAAGTTTGGTTTCTCAGCAGACCAAAGTGCCGGATCTTTAATCTTGATATCAAGCACTATATCTGAAGTGCCTCTTGCAGGTACCGACACGGGAATCTCTCCCATTTGTCCGCATACGGAAACGGTGAAGTCAGCTTTAGTGTCAGAATCCGAAATGTTTGTCAAGACTGCCGACACTCGAACTGTCGCCTCACTGCAACTCACCTCCGGCGTTGTCACAAATATGTCCCATGGGCGGATATGGCAGCTTTCCCCTACCCACAGGTTTACTTCGCGGTACAGCCCGCCGCCTGTGTACCACCTGGAGTTTGGCTGTATGCATCGCGTAATAACTTCCAGCTCATTTTGTTCACCCGGTATGATTGCGTTATCCAGGCTGAGTTGAAAGGGTGTGTATCCATAGGGCTGTATGCCAAGTTTTTCACCATTCAAAGCGACTTCGGCGTTCATAAATGCACCATCTATATCAAGCAAAACCGCCTTTCCTTCCCAGCTATCGGGCACGTCAAAACTCTTCGTATACACAGCTCTTCCACCCGAAAAGAAACCTGTCGATGCACCGCTTATGGCATCAGGAGTGCGAGGTAGATTAATGATGTAGTCATCAGGGAGGTTTACCGGTTCTTTTGGGTTTGCATCCTCCAACCAAAACTCTCTGCTTTGTCCTATGGAGCGTGTCCAGTCAAAATTAAATGATATTTTTTTCATCAAACTATTTCCTCTTTCCATATAGTTCCGGGAGGTGCATTACTCCACAAAATGTACTTTTCCTGCGGTTACTCCGTTTTCATTAAAGCTATCGACTGCAATGTAATAACCTGAAGCCGAGTTTACCATGCTGAAATTGAGATTTGATTTTCCCATAAGCTGCCAAGATGAGTAGAGTTTATCCTCTGCTACACCATATCTTACATTATACCCATCAGCACCCTCAACATGCTTCCATTTGAGGTGAATGTTAAGTCTTTCATCTGTTCGTTTTGTATCGACTTCTATAACAGCATCAGGTGCCGGGCCTGTGCTTTTGCCAAACACTCTAAGACCGCTGATTGCAGGCTTGCCGTCAAGAGGAAGCTTGATGTTGCTTAACTTTATATAGCGCAGCCTTTGCGGAGTTTCAAAACAAATTAAATCATGTGCCAGATCTGTGCCGGTTTGGCGGGCATCTTTAAGCACAAACCAGTTGTTTCCATCTATGGAACCTTCCATCAGAAATGCCGTACACTGTGGTTTAACAAGAATCTTTCGTTTTTCGTTGAAAAAGCCTTCAACAGCACCAACTTCCCACCCTTCCGGCAGAGGGCGCTTATGGTCGGCAAAGTTAAGCTGTATAACTTGTGCTTCCTTTACACTACCTAAATCCAGCCGAATCCACTCTGAGGCATTGTCAGTTTCAGCAGTCCACCATGTACGTATATTCTCATTTGATGCCATTTCAGGTTCATGACCTTCTTCGTATGATGACGCTTCCACTTTTGCATTGCTTGATAGCAGCATCATTTCCGGTGCTGTTTTATCCATGTCCTTTCTCTTCTCTTCCGGCAAGTAAAACGGATAATCAGCGAAATGCTGATTGCAATACATCACACCGTCAGCATCAATGTCGCAAGGAAAGAGCCCGATTCGGCGTTCAAAATTCTCGTTGACACTTACAACCATGGTTGAGACATGCCACCAATTGCCATGTTTGTCTTTAAATGTGCTGCCGTGCCCTGCGCCCGTTATAAAACCACCGGGCTTAGATGAAAATGGGTTATGTTCTTGATAAACAAATGGACCAAGTGGCTTGTCGCTTACATAAACCCCGTCGCTGTACACATTGTATTGTGTGCCGGGTGCAGCATATTGAAGATAGTACATCCCTGCGCTTTTATTCATATAAGCCCCTTCAATAAACGGCTTAGTCCCTATATGTTGCCTTATAAGTTTCTCCATTTCGGTTTTTGGTTCAGCAAGAACATTGTTTTCGCCATTTCGTTCCCAGCCATGCTCTGCCTCGTTTTCAGCAAATATAACCACCTCATCCCCAATGGTTTGCAGTGTATCTGCATCCAACTCAATACCGCGAATTGGCTCGCTGTTCGAACACCCCCAGAAGAGGTAGACGCGTCCATCATCATCTTGAAATAGACCGGGATCCCAGAATGGAAAAAGCGTTGAAATGGAAGAAAACGGTTCGTTTAATGGATCACTGCTGATGAATAGCGAACATGGCTTATCTCTTTTTGAAGCACTGAATACCACCTTGCCGTTTATCTCGCGGACATCAGGAGCGTAGTCATATATAGGAAGTTCAGGTGTTTCGTGAAACTCCCATGCATATAGATCATCAGAGTGCCAGAACCCCCCTGACATGGACACAAACATGTAGTACCTATCTTTGAACAGCAGCATTGTAGGGTCAGCTGCTTCACGGAAAACAGCTTGATTATCCATGCCGGTTTTTATTTGGTACCTATACTCCAGATTTAAAGGATTGCATATAATTTTTTTTTGCATAACTGTCCCCCCCTCTAACTATTGAGCGCTTGAAGCAGACCCTCAAGTTGTTCCTCGTTCATTGCCCCAAAACTGACTGAATTTTTCAAAGGCATTTCCATCATCATAGCCTTTACCATTTCCTGAGCACCTTCACCCAGTTGTTCTGCTGAGAAACTGCTTTCTGCTCTCCTGCTATTCATGCTTTCCATAACTGCACGTCCCTTTTGTGTGCTCATTATTTCACCCATAGTTGAATGTCTTGTAAACAAAATCGGAATTTCCTGTGTTGATTCGACCTCAACTTTTGCACTCAGGCGTATGTCTCGGGAAGATGAGCCAACTTCGATAGAAAACTCGCCGCTCTCCACATGCCATCCCGGCAGTCTTGGCTCATAATACGCAAACGACTGTTTATCCAGTTCTAATGTGACCACCTTTTCTTCGCCTGGCTTGAGATTAACCTTTTCAAACTGTTTTAACTCCCGTACAGGTCTTCCAACCGAACTCATTACATCTTGCACATAAACTTGCACTACCTCTTTGCCTTCGGCTTGACCAATATTTTTAACTTTAACAGAAACTGCGATTTTCTCAGTATCCATTATTTTAGTCTTGCTCAACTTCAGCTCGCTGTATTCAAACTTAGTGTAGCAGAGCCCATGTCCGAACGGGAACAGCACATCCACTTCGCGCTTGTCATAATAACGATATCCGATATATATCCCTTCTCTATACTCGGCTATGCCCCTTTCTCCGGGATAAAACATATAGGAAGGGGTGTCGGTTAAGCGTAGAGGAAATGTCTCTGCAAGCTTGCCGGATGGATTTGCATCCCCAAATAGCAACGAAACAGTGGCATTCCCGACGTTATCGCCGGCAAGATACATTTCCAATACGGACGAAACTGAGTTTATCCACGGCATTGCAACCGGTGCACCGTTATGTAGTACCACTACGACATTTTGTGAAACCTTGCTAACGGCTTCAATCAGGTGGTTCTGGTTTTGAGGCATATCCAGATGCTTGCGGTCTACCCCCTCTGTTTCATATGAATTTGGTAAGCCTGCAAAAATAACTACCACATCAGCATTCTTTGCCGCTTCTAAAGCCTCCTTTTCCAAGCCTTCATCAATCTCTTCGGACTTAGCAATGTAACCTTTTGAATATGTCACATTTTCCATCTTTTTTGCTGCTTCTGCAGCATTTGAGATAAATGCCGGATTGATGTGTGAACTTCCGCTGCCTTGATAGCGTGGATTTTCTGCAAACTCCCCTATGAAGGCAACTTTTGCAGATTTACTTAGAGGAAGCAGGTTTTTCTCGTTCTTTAGCAGTACAGCGCATTCTGTTGCTACATCCGCTGCCTTTGTATGGTCTTTCTCTCTATCAAATACCGCATTTTCATCTCGGTTTTCGCTGTATCGTTTTACAAAACTGAGTATATTTCCGACCGCTTCATCGAGCTTTGCTTCAGGCAGCGTCCCGTCTTGTACCGCAGCAATGATTTTCTTCTGATTGCCATCATTAATTCCCGGCATTTCTAAATCAAGCCCTGCAAGTAAGCCCTTGACCCTGTCCTGCACTGCGCCCCAGTCGGTCACAACAAAGCCTTCAAAGCCCCATTCATCACGCAATACATCGGTTAGGAGATACCTGTTTTCGGCAAGAAATTCACCGTTTACCATGTTGTAGCTGCACATAACACTATATGGCTTACTTTCCCTCACAGGCTTTTCAAATGCTGCAAGATATATTTCTCGCAGTGTGCGCTCATCAACAACTGAGTCACTGGTCATGCGCAAAGTTTCCTGCTCGTTTGCAACATAGTGTTTGAGGCATGCTCCGACTTTTTTGCTCTGTAGACCTTTTACAAACTCAGTTGTTATCTCAGCAGATAAATAAGGGTCTTCCGAGAAATATTCGAAATTCCGCCCACAAAGAGGAGAGCGCTTAATATTCAAGCCGGGTCCGAGCAACAAAGCAACGTTTTCTGCCTGACATTCATTTCCGATAGTTTCACCCACACTATGCACTAAAGCCCTGTCAAAAGATGATGCCAGTGCAGGTGCAGTTGGAAAGCTGACCGCCTTTATACTCTCATTTATGCCAAGATGGTCGTCTTCACCTTCCTGCTTGCGCAATCCGTGCGGACCGTCACACATCATAACACTCGGCACTCCAAGCCGCTCAACAGCTTTTGTGTGCCAAAAGTCTCTGCCGGAACACATCCCGGCTTTTTCTTCAAGAGTCATCTCACCCAAAATTTTGTTAATATCCACTTAATTACTCCTTACTTCTCTTAAATAATTATTTTATGTATTTAATCAGTTTCACATCTCCGGTTATCCCGCTTTTTGCAGTCGGTTTCGGTGCCAACGCTTTTCTCATAGGCTCAAGCAGAGGATAGCATTTTCGCTCTAATGTGGTGGCAACCTCTATCGCAAGTTTATTTTTTCCATGCTTTGTGAGCTCAGATATTTCATAGTGATATTCCGGTACGATTTGTATGCCTGCGCTAATTCCGTTGACAAAAACTTCAACACCTTCAGCTGCATCTGTTATGACGAGAAGCAGTTTATCGGTGCATTCTAACTCAAACTCCGCCTCATAGCGCACAAACCCTGAAAATTCAGGTTTTTCTTCTTCAAGTGCATCCGGTAATGAGACCTGCTTTTGTTCATAAAAGTTTGGATATTCAAGGCTTTCGCATATTGAGCGCACCCAGCCGGACACCTCTATTTGTTCACCGCTATCGAATGAAGAAGCGCAAAGCTTCCCTTCAGCTTCCCCAAAAACTATTATCAAACTCTTTCGTGGCTCAATAGTAACATTGACTTTAGTTCCGACATTGCATTCCGAAGCGGAAACGGCCGTCAGCCGGTTATTCCACGCATCGTATGCGTAACAACTACCCTTTGAAGGCAACTCTATATATCCTTTATATGTTTCCGCAGCTTCATTTACAAGGTAATAACTCTCTGAATCTGCAATAGTGTGCAGCACTCGTATGTATGTACTCGCAGGGGATGCTTTAATTTCTCCAACTCCCAGCGAGTTAAGCTTATCTGCCAAACCATCCAAGGACACAACCATACAATCTTTTAGACCTTCAAGTAAATGGGCATCGCCATCACAGATTCCCGAGGGTATTTCATCAATGAAAATGACAGGTAGCCCTGATTTATGCATCTGCAAAAGCGCCTTTGCTGTGACAGCATTTACAAATTGAGCGGCAGGCACAACAAATGCTTTATATTTTTGGGTATTGACGACCAATGGGTTACCTATTAATGCATTAAACCTATTTGGATCTGCAAACACGTCTGATGGAATAAAGTCATGGGTTATCTGACGTTCTTCAAGTTTTCGCGCGGGTTTCTCACACGGCATAAACCGCCCTGCCCACTCTGACTCTGCATGGTACAGTACAGCAATTTCTGCAATGCGTTTGCCGGCAGATATCAGGTGGCATATCCTGTTCATGTATTTCATCAGTTTAGCAAAGTGGCGGTACTGCGGATTATTCCCATGTGCATAAAAATGAGGTGGGCAGTCAGGGTCGGGAAACTCTTTTGGGCTAAAAGCGTGTGGTACGTAGTAATTCACACCTCGCACCATAAAATGGTCCGCAAGATATTTTTCAAGCTGAACACCTGCCGCCCAACCGTAATTTCCAAAAATCTCACACATAGCACGTCCCCTCTTCAGTGGTTCGATAGCCGCTGATGAGGAAGCCAAGCGTCCAAGCATGAAATGGTAAAAATCTGCGGATCTGTTTCGCCCCATAAAATCGGGACTATTGTCATCTTCTCCCTGCGGATATACCTGCCCGCCTATGTCGTCAATACCTCCTAGATCCTGCCCCGCAAGACCTCTGAAGAAGTGTCCGAGACTGGATGCCGTTTTTGCATGTGATCCTGAGTCTTCAATAATATGCCCTGTATACATAACTCTGTGTTCACGGCACCAATCACCTACCTGGCGAGAAAAACATTCCTCAACCAAAGTCGTCACTGCATCCATAAATGCATATCGAACCTTCGCAGTTGCATCATCATCAGCCTCGTTTTCCCAAAGCAAATACATAGTGGCAGGCCAGTCTTTGCCGAGTGCTTTTTCAAGTTTATGCGGCATATTGCGACTAAAAGGCAAGTCTTGGTCTGTACCAAGAAAGTTGTCAGACGCATAAAGATGACCGTTACCTAATTCAGGTTCGTCGGAAAAGAATCCTGCAATGGTCTTTCCAAAATCATTTTCATATCTCTCCCAATGTTTTTCATACACAGCATCAATCAGTAATCTGCATGATTCAGCATCCATCATGTTAATGTAATTGCGATGCGGTCCGCAGTTTCTGGACAGCCCGATAATATATAAAGTAAAATCGCCTTTCGGTTTATCCCAAACTAGTTTGCCTCCATCAATAGATGATGTTAAATCAAACGACTCCTTTGTTGTTTTGCAGAATGCACTGACGTGCAAAATTGAGTCATCATCATATTTTCTTGGCGTTGGCATTGTTGGAAGTACGTATTGTTCTATCATGGAAGGGGTGAATGGAGGTGGTATCATTGCATTGAGTTTTAGTGCCACAGTCTCTGCCTCTCCCTCATACTCAATGCGGTTTGCACAAATACTCTGTCGGCATAGTTCCTGCGGAGCTTGCTGTACAGCACCATTTGCATATCCGGTGGGAAAATGCGAGTCATCAAGTATCCAGACTTTCATCCCGCGTTTTCGCGCCTCGTCTAATATTACATCCATATCAGTCCACCATTTTGGACCGCAAAAGTCCGGATGCGGTCTGCTTTCAACGCACACTGCACCTATGTTGCACTCATGAATTGCACGCATGTAGTCGCGCAATACTTCCTCAGACTCTCCGTGTTGCCAAAAAAAAGGCAGAATGTAGTTCTCCCCCTCGCCTTTGAGCAGTTTTTTTATGGCTTCCATGTTGTCCTCCCTAAATTAAATAGATATCACTCCCTAAACTTTCAAGGAAAAGTTCATAGGAGTGATTTTAGCATTGCACAACATGAAAATATATCATTTTATTGCGTAATTTAGCACATTATTGACTAGCATTTCATTTTTTAATATTAGACATTTGGGAGATCAATGAGTCGCTCTTTATTGCGATAATTCTGCGGCGTGACACCCATAAATCGCTTGAACATTTTTCCGAAGTGACTTTGAGAGGAAAAGCAAAGTGCCTCTGAAATATTAACGAGTTCTACATCTGAGTATTTGATTACATCAGCTGCTGCCTCTATCCTCTTCATCATCGAATATTGCTTAATTCCCATATCCATTTCCTCTGTAAACTTTCTGGACAGATATGATTTATTAACCCCGACTTTAGCCGCTATATCGTCTAAACTGAATGGTTTTGTCAGGTTTGTGCTTACGTAGACTTTACACTTTTCGACATAAGTGCTCTTACTCCTTATCTCGCGGGACTTTTTAACTAATCCGGCAAACTCTTTTTGCATATCAGAATTTACTTTATACATGTCATTTTCATCCCTGCACCTTTCTAAACGTTGCATAAACAGGTCTGAAGTCGAATATGCAAGCATGGCGTCCACTCCTTCTCCAATAGCTGCCCTGCTGACAAGAACTATGGAAGTGCAAATCATGTACTCCATCTTTTTTAACGGATTTATAGCTATGTTTCCAACTCTTTCCGGCTTTAACTTTCTCAGCATGGGGGTATTTTCACTAAACTTTCCGTTCACAACGTTATGTATATACCGTATTTCGTCACTATATGCAATGCGCTCAATTTCCGCTTCTGCGTTTTGTATGAGATACCGCACATATTCCCCTGTAGCTATTGGTTTTATTTCTGCATTAGAGTTATGTCCGATAATATCAGACTCATTCACAGTCCGCCCTTTCAGGAAGAAAAATAACAGCGCGAGCGAAGCACTCAGCTCTGTCAGTGTTTTTTCAATTATATAAAAATCCTCGTAAGAAACATTAAATGACTTAGCGAGCCTGTGTTGTTTTTCTTTGCTGAATTTACCTGTTGAAACAGGTCCGAGTACAATGACGCATTTTGTTTCTTCCTCTGCAATCGCACCATAGTAAAGATGCTCTTTGTCACTTACAATAGTTGGCATTTTAGCTGTAAGCGGTGTTTTGATTTCATCCCATTTTTGCAATGAAATCGGATCTGCATCGTCAGGGTAACCTTTCCTGAAATCTACTGTTCCCTCCTGCCAAAAAACACGCATGGGAATTGCGGTCATCATATATACCCTGTCGAGCAAGTATGCCAGTGCATCCATGTCCTAATCCTCCTGCACCTATAAAAACTATCCACATTCACACATCTCAGTCATTATACATTTCGCCAGTTTTATTGTCAACTAATGTCAAAAAATTGTCAAATATGTGATGTTTTGTTATATACAACATTTTAGTATTGCCACTATACTTAGCTCATCTTTACAAAGGGGTTATATGTTTCATGGATGTTGCCAAAACTGGATGGTCTCGCGACTTTAAGATGAACTGGAGCATATATCTCCTATTCATCCCTGTTTTTCTTTTCTTTTTTATATTCAATTACCTGCCGATGTTCGGCATTGTAATGGCATTCCAAGACTTCAGCGCAGTCAGGGGATTCTTTGGCAGTGATTTCGTTGGCTTGCAGAACTTCATAGACTTCTTCAGCAGTCCTTCCTTTTTACAGATTCTCCGAAATACGCTGGTTATAAGTTTCATGGGGATTTTCTTGGGGATGCCGGCTTCTATCCTTTTTGCTCTGTTTCTCAACGAAGTGACAGTCACAAAATTCAAGAGAACCGTTCAAACCATCAGTTATTTGCCATTTTTTGTTTCAGCTGTGGTTATTGCGGGTATGGTAATTGACTTTGTAGCATCGCGCGGAATAATCACAGATCTTCTCGTGGCTGTCTTTGGCATTCCCAGAGAGAACCTTTTAACCAACCCAAGCTATTTCTGGTGGATTAATTTCTTTACTGATTTATGGCAGGGATTGGGATATGGGGCTATTATTTTCATCGCCGCTATCACGGGAGTCAGCTCAGAGCTTCACGAAGCTGCCGCCATTGATGGAGCATCCAGGCTTCGACGTTGCTGGCACGTGACTTTACCCGCATTAAAACCCACTATAATCATGTTGCTCATATTGCGCCTTGGAATGGTTATGACTGTTGGTTTTGACAGAATACTGCTACTCTACAATCCAAGCATATTTGAAACAGCTGATGTTATAGCAACCCATGTCGTGCGTCTTGGTATTGAACGTATGCAGTTCGGATACGCAGCCGCAGTCGGTTTGTTCAATTCACTTATTGGCACGGCCTTGCTTATAGGCTCAAACATGATTAGCCGCAAGCTGGCCGACACATCTATTTATTAGGGAGGTGTGAAGATGGTTGAAAATCGTTCATACAGCAGAATAATTTTTAATATTATTAACTATGGTCTTTTGGTGCTTTTCTGTTTTATTTGCATCGCCCCACTATGGCACGTTTTAATGTCTTCTTTTAGTGAGCCGCGTCTTCTGATGGCATCATCCGGATTGCAGTTTTGGCCTTTGGGGAACGCAACACTCAGGGGTTACGAGCTTGTATTCATCAACGATAATATATTTACCGGATATATGAACACGTTTATTTACGTGGGCTCTATTGCCTTTTTTGGCACTGTTCTTACAATGATTGCCGGCTTTGTGCTCAGTCGTAAGACGAAATTGCAAAAGCCTATGACCATTTTCGTACTGTTCACAATGATGTTCAGCGGCGGTCTTCTTCCTTCTTTCATCGTTAATTTGAATCTCGGCATTGTAAACACACGTTGGGCCATAATCCTTCCTTCGTTGATGAATGCGTTTTACATTGTCATTATGAAGTCAGCGTTTGAGCAACTACCATCCAGTTTTGAAGAGTCTGCAAAACTGGATGGTGCAGGACCTGTCAGGGTTTTGGTAAATATACTGGCACCATTAGTTAAAGCAACTACAGCTGTCATAGTGATGTTCACCTTGATACTACAATGGAATGCATGGTTTCCGGCAGCTATTTATCTTCAAATGAGACGAGATTTGTGGCCATTGCAACTCTTTATGCGTGAAGTGCTCGTCCAGCATGATACGGCCAGAATACTTCATGGAGCCGATGCGCAAGCACTGGCTGATCTCTCCAGCAATCTGGTTAGGTACAGCATCACCATAGTCGGCACCTTGCCGATACTGGCAGTTTATCCTTTTGCACAGAAATATTTCATACAGGGAATCACTCTTGGAGGTGTAAAAGGGTAGTCAAATTGAATATTTGCTGAGTACAGCTCACCGAGTCATTACATTAATAGAAAACGGGTTAAAGGGTTTCCATAAAAAACCTAATAAATACAAGGAGTTTTCAGAATATGGGTAAGTTTTCTGACGGTTTCCTTATTGGTGCATCGACAGCGGCGCATCAAGTTGAAGGAAACAACATTCACAGCGACTTTTGGGCTCTTGAACAAGTGACGGATTTTATGTTCAAAGAGCCGTCATTGCAGGCTGTTGACCACTACAACAGATTTAAAGAGGATATAGATTTGATGGCAGATGCAGGTCTCAATGCTTATCGTTTTTCTATTGAATGGGCGCGAATTGAGCCCAAAAAAGGGTGTTTTGACGAAGAGGAAATACAGCATTACAGAGATGTTCTTGAATACTGCCGGAAAAAAGGCATCACACCGTTTGTCACCATGCATCACTTCACTTCCCCTAAATGGCTCATCGAGGCAGGAGGATGGGAAAGCGAAGATACCCCTGATGCTTTTGCAGCATACTGCAAGTATGTTGCTGAAAAGCTTGGTGATGCTTTGGAATATGTCTGTACAATTAACGAAGCAAACATGGGTCTGCAGATTACAAAAATCATGAAAGAACGCACTCTGGACGTACAGGTGGGTCTGAGCGAAGGAATGTCGGACATGGAAACCTTTATGCGTGAGCGTATGGCAAAGCTTTCCACTGTTTTTACAGGCATAGATCCGCGAAATGTACATATTTTTCTCTCACCACGTACGGAGAGGGGCGACATTCTCGTTTTTGAGGCTCACGAAAAAGCACGCGAGGCAATGAAGACGGTATGCCCACATTTAAAAATTGGGATTACTCTGTCGCTATACAATTACCAATCCATAGACGGCGGGGAAGAAAATGCACTAAAATCACAAACTGAAGATTTTCTTCACTATCTGCCATATTTGCAAAAAGACGATTTCTTCGGTCTTCAAAATTATTCGCGCAAAATATATGGCACCGATGGTGTTCTCCCTCTAAAAGAAGGCACTGAAGTGACTCAGATGGGTTATGAGTTTTATCCGGAAGCCCTTGAGGGTGTCATACGTCAAGTGCATGAGCATCTTAAATTGCCGATTTATGTCACAGAAAATGGCATCGCCACCTCAGACGACGGCAGACGTGTTGAGTTTATCAAGCGTGCGCTGGCCGGTGTCGAAAGATGCATATCTGACGGAATTCCTGTTAAAGGTTATATGCACTGGTCACTTTTGGACAACTTTGAATGGATGCTTGGATATCAGATGACTTTTGGACTTATTGCCGTTGACAGGAGTAATCAGACGCGCCACCCAAAAGACAGCCTAAAATACCTTGGCAGCTTTTTGGGCTAAACTTAAAACCATTGTACTTCAGCACCCCACAGATGATGAGCAATTTACCCTGATTTTTCGGGAGCCATCGGGATCTGCACCGCTGTTCTCCCGAAAACCCAGTGCAAACTGCCCATCATCTGCTGGCTTGGTGAATAACTACAAACCATTAACAAAATAATTTAGGAGGCTATTATGAAAAAAATACTAATTATGGTTCTATGTTGCATTGTTCTTGTCTTTGTGCTTGTGGCCTGCGAATCAAATGAAGCCCCTGCACCCACTCCTCCGGCCACGGGTGACAATCAGGCAGCAACCCCCGGCGAGCCACCACCACCCACCGAAATTGACGAAGATGTTCATTACACGTTTACAGTTTGGATGTACGCTACAGCCAATGATTTATATTCCGGTTACTCAAACAACCCAAGCGTCAATTATCTAAACCAAAGGTTTAATGTAACTCTTGATTTCATTCAACCGGTCGCAGGAACCGAAGCGGATGCACTTGCTCTAATGTTCGGTACAGCTCAGTACACTGATCTTATAGACGTGACGACATTCACCGGTTCAATTGCAGAGCTTTACCAAGATGGTGTTATTGTTGATATCAGCAATTATCTTCAATACATGCCCAATCTTTCTGCCCACTTGGATGCAAACGACAACATCCGAAGACAATTTTTCAATGACGACGGTCGCATTCTAACATTGACAGTTTTTGGGGAAGTTCCCGAAATCGCTTGGGGCGGGCTTGTATACCGTCATGATATCCTTGAGGCGATGACAGGGGGCAATGTTCAGTTCCCCAGTGGCAACGAAGGGCCGGTAACTGTTGAAGACTGGGAGTACATGCTGCCACTATTCCAGCAGTTCTTCCAAGTTGCAGGTTTTCATGATTATGCACCCTTAATAATTCCTGCTACCGGCACTTTCTGGGATGGTGCGCTTGTTTCAGGTTTTGGTTTCCCCGGTCCTGTGTATTTTTATGATACCCGTACCGGTGTTGTAAATCACGGTTACATGACAGATGGATTTTTAAACTACCTGCAAACAATGAACAGATGGTTTGAAAATGGATGGATTTACAGAGATTTTGCCACCCGGGTAGGTGATATGTTTTTCTTGCCAAACCCCGCTTTGACATTTGGCGGTGCTGCCGGAGTCTGGTTTGGCCTTCAATCACAACTCGGTGATGCTATGTCTATGCCTGAACATGGATTATATTTTGATGTGCGACCTGCTCCCACACCACTTGATGAAGCTTTTGGAGTAACAGGTGAACAAGTGCTGGATTTCATTGCGCCTTACTACCAAAACATGGCAACCTTTGTTGTTACAACAGCAACATCCAATATCCCCAGACTACTTACAGTGCTTGACTTTATGTATAGTGATGAGGGTGGGCTAATCTGGACTTACGGTTTGACTGCAGAGCAAATTCCGGAAAATGATACAGTGTATACGCAAGCAGGCCTTTCAGAGGGTGCGTTCTGGTTTGAAAATGGCTCAATTGTTATCAACCCACTAATCGACCTCGGCGGCGGAACTATCCAGAGGTCAGACGTAAACCTGATACGCTTGCCCGGTTTCAATCGAAATGCTCAAGAAATGTCAATATCCGCCCCGATTATTCAAAACGCTCACAATCATTGGGCAAAGTACGACCCGGTCGGTGTTATTGAACGGCTGCCAACAAGACTATCATTTTCTGTAGCAGACGACATTGAAATGGCGACACGTGATGTCATGATAACTGATTTTGCCGAAGGTGCAATACAACGCTTCATCATGGGCACAGACCCAATTAATGAAGAGACGTTTGAAGCTTTCAGAAATCAACTCATTGCTCTTGGCATCTTGGAAAATATCAGGATTAATCAAGAAGCACTCGACAGGTACTTAACACGATAGGTGAAGTCGGGCGAAAAAGAAAACTGTACAATCAGTCTATATCTCGGTGAGACGATACAATGGAGCGTGTTAACATAATGTGCTGTTAACACGCTCTTTTAAGAAAGGGTGTCATTAATAATGAGAAAAATTGAATTGTTTAACGAAAATTGGGTATTTACCAAGGACTCTACCAAGTCTGATGTGACACTGCCACACACATGGAACAACATTGACGGCCAAGATGGCGGAAATGATTATTACCGTGGTGCGTGTATTTATTCGAAGGATTTCACAAAGCCGGAAATGAATGAAAACGATGAACTCTGGCTGGAATTTCGCGGGGTTGCAATGTCTGCTGAAGTATCGTTAAATAATATAGCCCTGGCTAAGCACGATGGGGGATACTCAACCTTTAGAGTCAACTTATCAGATGCACTAAAAGAACAGAACACCTTGACTGTATGTGTCGATAACTCTGCAAACCGTACTGTGTATCCACAAAAGGCAGATTTTACCTTTTACGGAGGAATTTACAGGGATGTCTATATGATACTTGTGCCTAGAAGCCATTTTTCGCTGGGCTACTTTGGTAGCAGCGGAATAAAAGTCACACCGAATATAATTGGAAACGATGCAGATGTATTTATCGAAGCATGGTTTGAAAATACGCAGGATGACACACCTGTACATTTCTCCATCCCACAGTATAGTGAAGTAGTGACAAGTGCCGTAGCAGATGGTTATGCCTCTACAAACATTATCATCACTAATGCGCGAATGTGGGATGGGCTCAATGACCCGTTCTTATATACCGCCAAAGTTGAGTTGGGCAACGGGATTGACGAAGTTGAAAGCAGTTTCGGATGCCGTTACTTTTCCTTTGACCCGGATAAGGGATTCATGCTAAATGGACGAAGCTACCCTCTTTGTGGTGTTTCTCGTCATCAAGACAGAGAAAGCGTAGGCAATGCTCTGACTTCTGAAATGCAATGGGAGGACATGGAGTTGATTAAAGAAATTGGAGCAAATACAATCCGCCTGGCACATTATCAACACGATCAGTATTTTTATGACCTCTGCGATGAAGCGGGAATGATTGTATGGGCAGAAATTCCATATATAACTGCACACATGCCCGAAGCTAACGAGAACTCCTATAGTCAAATGAAGGAGCTGGTTGTACAAAACTACAATCACCCCTCAATTGTATGCTGGGGAATTTCAAACGAAATAACTGCTTCAGGTGGTGTTAGCGAAGATTTGATAGAAAACCACAAAAGGCTTAATGAGTTGTGCCATGAACTTGACTCAACCCGTCCGACCACCATGGCTCATGTATTCATGTTGGATATAAACGACGATTTAGTTTTTCTGCCGGACATCTGTTCCTATAACTTGTATTACGGTTGGTATCTTGGCGAGCCTTCCGACAATGATGAATGGTTTGATAAGTTTCATAAAAGATATTCGGACAAAATAATTGGTCTATCGGAATACGGTGCCGATGCAAACCCGCAATACCAGACATCAAACCCTGAACGCAGCGACTATACAGAAACATATCAAGCCGAGTATCATGAGCATATGCTCAATATGTGGAGCGAGCGCCCCTACATATGGGCAATGCATGTGTGGAATATGTTTGATTTTGCAGCAGATGGTCGGGAAGAAGGCGGCAAGCGCGGCATTAACCAAAAAGGGTTAGTTAGTTTTGATCGAAAGCTAAAAAAAGATGCTTTTTTCATATATAAGGCGTATCTATCAAAAATCCCGTTTATCCATGTCTGCGGCAGGCGATATGTAGATAGACATGAAAAAGTCACAAAGGTAAAAGTTTATTCAAATCAGTCAAATGTTATGCTGTTGGTAGATGGGAAAGAGCATGCGGCTTTAAGGGGTGATAGGGTGTTCTCTTTTGACGTACCTATAACCGGTGAACATACAGTAGAGGCCAGAGCCGGGGATTGCAGCGACAGTATATGTATCCGCAAAGTAGATTCTCAAAATGCCGATTATGTTTATTTAGGAGCTGAGGTGAAAAACTGGTTTGATGATGGCAACATAGTGATAAAAGATGGATTTTATTCTATAAAGGATTCCATTGAGGACATAAAGAAATCCCCTGCCGGTGCCGCTTTGCTTCAACAATTAATGGCACGTGCGCTAGCGGCGAGGGGTGATGTAGCACAAAATATCCAGATTCCGGAAGAGATGCAGCGTATGATGGATAAAACCCCACTGGAGAAAATGCTTAAAAACATCGGCCAGACGCTTTCCCCTGATGATGTAGCAAACTTAAATAATGCGTTAAGCCACATCCCCAAAGTCGATGTATAAGCAAAATATGTACTATCAGAAAAAAGAAGAAACTCATGCAAAATGATATTGGTACAGACCACACCGTAAAACAACTCAATTACTTGTCATTCTGCGCGTAGTCGCAGAATCCATTGAGCAAATTACCCATTATCTACGACAATTTTCCCATTACGCCAGTTCCGCTAAAAACAACCGCAGTAGCCGAATCACGGCTTCCATGTCGGAAACCTTGCCTACGCAGGACTGTGAGTGCAGGTTGCGTATTGGGGCGGCTATGCCTGCTGCTTTTATGCCCGAGCGTGTTCTTTGGAAAACAGAGGCATCTGTAACACCTGCGACATATGTTTTTGTCTGCCATGGAATATTGTTTTTATCTGCAACACTTGTAAGGATTTCGCAGATTTCCTTGTCGTATATAGTGCCGCTGTCCATAAACGGAATTACAACACCATCACCAACTTTGCAGACTTTTTTATGGCCGGGCGACGACGGCAAATCCGCCGCCGATGTTCCCTCAACTATGACTGCAATATCAGGTGCAGTGCTGTATGCGGCAGTGTATGCACCGCGAGCGCCGACTTCTTCTTGCACAGTAAAAGCAAACATGCAGTCAATCGGCAAGTCCGATTTTATTAACTCCAAAAGAGCCACACAGCCGAACCTGTCATCAATCGCCTTTGACTTTATTAACCCATCGCCAAGTTCACGAATAT
>Ga0209755_10002081_pt1 | contig 28429 bp, 15 predicted proteins | sample TergutCo191P1_FD_187301 | JGI IMG/M metagenome (GOLD analysis project Ga0209755, IMG submission 187301) | Cornitermes sp. P1 segment gut microbial communities from Petit-Saut dam, French Guiana - Co191P1 (SPAdes) (version 2) | ecosystem: Host-associated > Arthropoda: Insects > Digestive system...
ACATGAAGGCGGCGTCCATGCTCGCGCGCGAGGGCAACATTTATCTCGCGTTCGTCACCAACTTTTCCTGCGCGCCGGATTCCTTCATCCTGCATTACATAAAATGGATGATGGGGCGCAAGCCGTTTTTGGTGCTGGAGCTGGACTCGCACTCCGCGGACGCCGGCATCGACACGCGCGTCGAGGCGTTCCTTGACATCATCGACGGCTACCGCGCGAAGAAGGGCGAGCTTGACGAGGAGCGCTACGACAACGGCTGGCGCTTCGTCAGCGAGAAAAAGCCCTCGGGCGATTTCGATCTGCGCGTTGACAACGACAAAACCGGCGAGCGCGTCCCCATCGTGGGCAACAAGCGCGTGCGCGTGCTGCTTTCCAACATGGGCGCGATCTCCACCGAGTACATGGGCGCCGCGGTGCGCGGGCTGGGCATCAACGCGGAGGCGCTTCCGGTCGCCACCGCGAAGACCGTGCAGGTCGCGCGCGCGCACGCGTCCGGCAAGGAGTGCGTCCCCAGCCATCTCGTGCTGGGCAGCGCGCTGGAGTTCTTCTTCAGCGACCGCTACCGCAAGGACGAGCTCTACCTGCTCTTCGTGCCGATCACCACCGGTCCCTGCCGCACCGGGCAGTATTACGTTTACTACGAAAACCTTTTCCGCGACCTGCGCCTGGAGAACGTCGTCGTCTTCATCCTCTCCGCGGACAACTCGTATACCGAGCTCGGCTCCGGCTTCGCGCAGGCGATGTGGCGCGGGCTCGTGCTTTCCGATTACCTCAAGGACATCCAGTGCGCGCTTACAGCCTGCGCCGCCGACCGCGCGCAGGCGCTCGCGCGTTTCGAGAAATCCTGGCGCGGCTTGATGGACATGGTGGAGCGCGAGCCGAAGAAGATGTGGGACGAGCTGAAGCGCCTAGCCGCGGACGTGAAGGGCATCCCGCTGAAGCGCAGGCTCGGGGACTGCCCGCGCGTGCTGATCGTCGGCGAGATCTACGTGCGCCGCGACGACTTCGCGGTCGGCGAGCTTATCGACCTGATGAGCGAGCGCGGCATCGTCGTCAAGATCGCCGGCGTCTCCGAATGGATCCACTACCTCGACTTCGTGCGCGAGTACGACCTGAAGAAGCGCATAAGGCTGCGCGCGCCGGGGACGCGGATCCTGTCGAAGCCGTGGCGCGCCCTGAAAAAGCTGGAGCTGGAGATGTGGTGGAAGCGCTCGGTCGAGAAAAAGGTGCTGTCGATCCTTGGACCCACCGGCTTGATCCCGGAGACGCCGCACGACATGAAGGTGATAATGAAGTACACGCAGGAGCACTTCCTGAACCTGGAGCTGAACTCCGAGATAGCCGTGTCATCCGGCTCCGCCGCCGCGGCGATGGACGCGGGCTACTCCGGCATCGTGAACATCGGTCCCTTCGCCTGCCTGATCGGTCGCGTGATCGAGGGTCTTTTCACCCCCTGGGCGCGCGAGCGCAACTACCCGATCCTGTCGGTCGAGGTGGACGGGAACCTGCTGCCGCCGAACATCGTGAACAAGCTTAACATCTTCATGGTTAACGTGCTGAGGTTCCGGGGCGGCGGGGATGTTTCCTCGCTGGTTGACGGCGCTGGCGCGGATGCCGGGGGAGGAAGCGCGGGGTAAGACCGCGGTCGGGGCTTGGCGTCGATGGGATGCCCGGGAGGCGCTTGCTTCTCGGGCATGCCGTTTTTTTGTGGGGTGGGATCCGCCGCGAGCTCCAGCCCGGCTGCCGCGCCGCCGCCCGCAGCGCGATGGCGCGCTCCCGCGCCTTGGCCGCGGAAATCGCCTGCGCGAAAAGCTGCGCCGATCCCGCGGCGAAAAGCGCCGGCGCCAAAACGGCAGGCAAAACTTTTTTCATAAATCCACTGCGGATTTCCGCGGATGTTTTCCGCGGCTCTACAGCCTGAAGCCGACGCCCACCTTCACAGTCGCGCCAAAATCGCCCCGAGTCATGGCTTCCATGCCCGGCAGGGCGCGCAGATCGTCGGCCAGGCCTTCCAGGTACCTGACGGGGAAGCGCCAGGTGCCAAGCGCCGACGTCCTTATGAAGACGCGCTCGGAAATGCCGAAGTCGCCGCCGGCGCCGAACTGCATCCTGAACGAGTTGAGGCGCGACGGCGCCGACGGGTAGCCGCCGACGAAGTCCTCCCTTGACATCAGCACAACGGTGTACCCCGCGCCCAGAAGCGGGAAAACCGAAACCCTGCCGCCCGCAATCGCGAAGGGGAACCTTCCAAGCACGCTGAAGTCCAGCGCCGCGAACGAGCCGTAGCTCGTGGCTTCCTCGTCCCCGTCGCGGTACCAGTCCACGGGGCCGCCGACGATGGCCAGCGCGATCTCCGCGAACGTCGCGTCGAAAAAGCCCCAGGCGCCGAAGCCGGCATGCTCGACGCTGATGGAGCTGCCGGCCGCTGGGCCGGCCGCGAGGGAGTCCCGCGTCCTGACGTAGCCAAGGCCGGCGTAGTCGAACATGAATCCGCCCCCCGCGCTCATCCCGAACTGCGGCGCCGCGTGCGCCCCCGCCGCAAGCGCCGCCAGCAAAATCCCCGCCAGCAAAACTTTCCCTGCCATGCATCTCTCCTCGAGCGCGCGATTTTCCGCCGGCAGGCCCGCGCCCGCGCCCGCCCCGATCCGCAACTCCAGACTACCACAGTAGCCGAGCCTGTCAAGCCCGAAGGAGGCAAAGCGGCGCAAAGGCGCCGGCTTTTTCCGGGAATTTCGCTTGGGGCGCGTCCGCTTCAATCTGCCAAGCCTGAGGCGGCGGGCCAAAGCCTGCGGGCTAGAGCCTGCGGGCTAGAGCCTGCCGGCTAGAGCCCGGCGGCGGGCCTTAGCTGCTTGGCCGCGGGGATCCACTGCTCCAGAACCGCGTCCAGCCTGACCACGTCCACGGGCTTTGAGAGGAAGTCGTTGAAGCCGTTGCCGATGAAGAACTCGCGCATGCCGGAAAGCGCGTTCGCGGTCAGCGCTATTATCGGCACCTCGGCGAAGTACCTGTCCTGCTCGCCCAGCGCCCTTATCCGCGCGGTCGCCTCTATGCCGTCCATCTCGGGCATCATGTAGTCCATGAAGACAAGGTCGTAGTGGCCAAGCTGTATCGCGTCCAGCGCCATCTCGGCGCTTTTGCAGAGGCTGACCTGCGCGCCGTAGGGCGAAAGAAGGCCCTTGACCACCTTGAGGTTGGTCAGCACGTCGTCGACAACCAGGATGCTCGCGCCCGGCGCGGAGAAGCCAGGCGAGAAGCCGGCGGCGCCCCCGCCGCTGCCGTCGTCGGGCTGGCCGCCCTGCGCGCCGTTGAGAATCGCCGCCATCGACAGCGAGTGCACGGGCATGGCCAGCGACGCAAGGCCCTTCTCCGGAACCGTCTCCCCGAACTCGGTGAGCAGCACGATCCTGGTCTCGGTGCGCAGGCGCGCCAGCGCCTCGGCGCTTTTTTTGTACAGATCCAGCGACACGAAGGCAAACGCGTACCTGCCGCCGGCCAGCGCCTCGAGCATCTCCTCGGCGCCGGGGGCCTGCGCGCACTCGACGCCCAGCCCGGCCGCCGCGCAGGCCAGCGAGCCGGCGTATATCTCGCGCTCCTCGCAGATGAGGACGCTTTTCTCGCCGGCGTTCTCGACGCGTCCGTGCGACTTGCCCAGGCGCACGCCCTGCGGCAGCGTGACGGTGAAGGCGCTGCCCTCCCCGTAGACGGAGCGGACGGCGATTTTCCCGCCCATCGCCTTTACAAGGTGCCAGACTATGGCCAGCCCCAGCCCGGTGCCCTGGACGCCCTTGTTCCGGACCAGGTCGAACTGGCTGTACTCGCCGAACAGCTTCTCCATGTCGCCTTCCTTGATGCCCAGCCCGGAGTCCTCGACCTCGATGGCCAGGACGATCGAGCCCTCGCCCTGCGCCTCGGCGCGGATGCGAAGCGCAACGAAGCCGAAGGAGGTGTACTTCACGGCGTTGCTCAGGAGGTTCAGCATCACCTGGCGGATCCTGACCTCGTCGCCGTGCAGCGAGTTGGGGATGCCGCTGTCCACGTTGACCACGAAGCGGACGCGCGTGTCGGCGACCTTCATCCGGATTATGCTGATGACGTCGTAGAGCAGCGACGAGAAGCTGTACTCCGACTGCACGATCTCGAACTTGCCCTTCTCGACCTTCGAGATGTCGAGGATGTCGTTGATGATGGCCAGGAGGTTTGCGCCGGCCTGCTTGACCGTGGCCATGTGCTCGCGCGCCTCGTCCATGCCGGCGCTGCGCAGGGCCAGCTCGGACATGCCTATGATGGCGTTCATAGGCGTGCGGATCTCGTGGCTCATGCGCGCCAGGAACTGGGTCTTCGCCTGGCTTTCCTCCTCGGCGGCCTTGCGGCGGTTCTCCTCGCTGAGGTCGCGGCGGTAAACGGCGAAGCCGTGGCCCTCGCGGTACTTGACCGGCACTATCGTCACCTCGCAGGGAATCGTCTCCCCGTACAGCGTCACCGAGGCGGTCTCGAGCTTGTACGCCCCGGCCTCCAGCGCCATTGCGCAGCGCTCGGAAATGTCCCTTTCGATTCGCTCCCCGTCCTGCCCGTAGTTCGGGAAGGTGCGGCGGTAGTTTGAGATGAGGTAGTTGCGCGCGAAGCAGGAGTCGCGCCTGTGGTGGCCGCAGTCCCGGCAGTCCTCGAGCATGCACTTCTCAAGCTCCTTCTGCCCGGGGTAGGTCTGCGCCAGCGGCTTGCCGGGCTCCTTCGCGAAAAGGTCGATGGCGGCCTGGTTGCAGCCAACGGCGCGGCAGTCCGCGTCGAGCATGTAGCAGGACATGGGCGCCGCGTCGAGCAGGAGCCTGACGCGCTCGTCCGCCTCGATCTCGCGCATGATGACGGCCTTTACCGGGCGCAGGTCGTGGTTGTACGCGACGACGAGCTGCCTGCCGCCGCGCTCGATGCGGGCGCAGGTCACCTCGACCGGAAGCTGCTCGCCGTCCGGCCTTTGGTGCACCCACTCGAAGCTGGCAAGGCCGGTTCTCAGCGCCGCCTCGACAAAGCCGACGGCGTTCTTGTACGATGGCCTGCCGCTGGGCTGGAGCAGCGGGGAAAACTCGTGGTAGCGCTCGATGTACTCTTCCTTGCTCAGGACGCCGAACACGTCCAGGGCGCGGTGGTTGCAGCCGATCACGCTGGGCGCGTCGTCCCAGATTTCGATGAACGTGGGCTGGCCGTCGAGGACCATTTTCGTCATCTCGTCGCCGCCGAACTTTTTCTCCATGAGGACCGGCAGCGTCTCGTTGATCATCGAGTTCATCTCGTCGGCCTCGCGCTTCTTCTCCATGGCCGCCTTGATCGGGCGAAGGTCAACGGTGTAGGCCGCGACCCTGTACTTCCCGCGGTGCGAGAAGCGCACGAGCGCTATTTCCGTGGGCATCAGCTCGCCTTGAAGGGTGCGGTGCATCCACTCGAACTGGACGCGGCCCTGGCGGAAGGCCTCCCTGACGTAGGCCAGCGCCTTTTCGCTCGACCTGGCGCCGCAGGGCTGGAACTCCGGCGAAAGGTCGAAGAAGCGCTCGATGTACTGCTCCTGGCAGGAAAGCCCGAACATCTCCACGGACTGCTGGCTGGTGGCTATGAGGGTATAGGTCTCGTCCCAGATATTCATGATGAACGGCGAGGAGCTGAAGAATATCTCGTTGAGCTCGTTGGCCTCGCGCTCCGTCTCCAGATCGCGCGCGGCCTTTGCCCTGCGCAGCACGGCGCCGGTGACGATGAGGTTCACCGCCACAAGAAACGCCGTGATGCCCACGCCGAGGGGTATCAGAAAAACCGCGTCCATAAATGCCCGCCGCGGCGCCGAGAAGGGTGGGAATACGCGAAATGGGCAGCAGAAAGCGCCATCGGCGTATTCTAGCCCGCGAATTGCAAAAAAGTCAAGCGCAAATCCGACAAAGCCGCGCAATCCCCCGCCGCCGGGCAGGCCGCCTGGCGCCTCAGGCCCCGACTGCCAGCCGCAGGCCGCGCGGCGCCCTTGCCGCCGGCCCCCTTGCCGCCGGGCGCCGCGGCGCGGTAGAATCCAGAAGGCGCGGGGGGCAATTCCATCCCGCGGCGCCGGTTCCGCCGGCCCGCCCTGCGCCGGCAGGAGGCCAAGCGTGAAGAGCGTCGGCAAGTACCGTCCATTGTATTTCATGCCGCCCGGGGAGAACTCGGGCTGGGTCGGGCGCGACAGGCTCGACAAAGCGCCGGCCTGGTGCAGCGTGGACCTCCGCGACGGCAACCAGGCGCTGATGGCGCCCATGAGCCTCGAGGAGAAGCTCGAGTACTACAGGTTCCTGCTCGCAGCCGGCTTCAGGGAAATCGAGATCGGCTTTCCCGCCGCCTCGCAGACCGAGTTCGGCTTCGCGCGGGCGCTGATCGACGGCGGGCTCATCCCGGAAGGCGTCGCCGTCCAGGTGCTCACCCAGTCGCGCGCCCACATAATCGACAGAACCTTCGAGGCCATCAGGGGAGCGCCGCGGGCGATCGTCCACCTTTACAACTCCACCTCAAGGGCGCAGCGCGAGCAGGTCTTCAGGATGGGCGAGAGCGAGATCGTCGCCATAGCCGAGGAAGGCGCCAGGCTGCTCGACGAGCGGGCGAGCCGGATGCCGGAGACGCGCTTCGCGTTCGAGTACTCGCCGGAGAGCTTCACCGGCACCGAGCCGGAGTTTGCGCTTAGGATCTGCAACGCCGTCATCGACGTCTGGAAGCCCAGCGCCGAGCGCCCGGTCATCATCAACCTGCCGGCGACGGTGGAGTCCTCCATGCCGCACGTCTACGCGCAGCAGGTCGCCTACATGAGCCGCAGCCTGCGCTGCCGCGAGAGCGTGATTGTCTCGCTGCACCCGCACAACGACCGGGGAACCGCGGTCGCGGCTGCGGAGCTGGGCCTTCTGGCCGGCGCCGACCGCGTCGAGGGGACGATCCTGGGCAACGGCGAGCGCACGGGCAACGTTGACCTTGTGACCCTGGCGCTGAACCTCTACACGCACGGCGTCGACCCCGGGCTGGACTTCTCCGACATGCCGGCGCTCGTGCGCGCCTACGAGCGCGCCACCGGGCTGCCGGTCGGGCCGCGCCACCCCTACGCCGGCGAGCTTGTCTTCGCGGCCTTTTCGGGATCGCACCAGGACGCCATCGCGAAGGGCATGCAGTGGCGCAGGGAGCGCGGCGACGGGCTTTGGACAGTGCCCTACCTGCCGCTTGACCCGGCGGACGTGAGCCGCGAGTACGAGACCGACGTGATCCGCATCAACAGCCAGTCCGGCAAGGGCGGCATCTCGTACGTCCTGCAAAGCGCCTTCGGCTTCCACCTGCCCCCGGAGATGCGGCAGGAGGTCGGCTACTTCATCAAGGACATTTCCGACAGGGAGCGCAAGGAGCTTGCGCCGCGCGAGATAATGGACGCGTTCGCCGCCGGCTACGTGAACGTGCCCGCGCCGGCGGCGCTTGAGGGCGCCGACTGGAGCCGCGAGGGCGACCGGACGGTTGCGGAGCTGCGCGTGTCGCTGGGCGGCAGGGCGCTCGAGCTTTCCGGCATCGGCAACGGCACGCTGGACGCCGCGAGCCAGGCGCTGAGAAGCGGCCTGCCGAAGGGCCTGGGCGGCGCCCATGGCGGCGCATCGGGCGAGGGCGCCGCCGTCGCGAGCGGCGAAGCCGGGCCGGAGCCGGGCTTTGAGTTCAGCTTCGCCGACTACGCCGAGCATGCGCTGGAGGGCAACTCCGACGCGAGGGCCGCCGCGTACGTCAAGATAATCCGGAACGGCAAGGCGGTCTGGGGCGCCGGCGTTCACAACGACATAGCCATGGCGCCGGTTCTGGCGCTGCTTTCCGCCGTCAACCGCGCGGCGCTGGCCGGCGCCTAAGCCGGCGCAGGCCGGGCTGCAAGGCGGCGCGGAGCGGCGCTGCCGAAGCGCGGGGCGGGGCAGCGAGCCTGCGCGGCGCCAGGAAAGGCGGAGCAGCCAGGGCGGGCGCAGCGGGAAGCCGGCGCAGCCCGCCCGGGGCGGCGCTAGCCGGCGAGCTGCGCGGCTATCGCCCTCAGCATTGCCCTCAGCTCGATGGGCTTGCCGATGTGCGCGTTCATGCCGGAGCCCAGCGCCCGCTCGATGTCCTCGGCCATGACGTTCGCGGTCATGGCGACGATGGGGACGCTCTTGGCGTCGCCTCTCTTAAGGCCGCGGATTTCCATGGCGGCGGCGCAGCCGTCCATGACGGGCATCTGCATGTCCATAAGGATTATGTCGAAGTAGCCCTCCTGGGAGGCGGCGAATTTTTCCAGCGCGTCCCGGCCGTCTTCGGCGGTCTCCATGCCAAGGCCCGACGGCGCCAGCAGCTCCGTGATTATCTCGCGGTTGATGTCAATGTCGTCGACAATCAGGCAGCGCCTGCCGGAGAAGTCGCTCTGCGCCTCGGCGGCATCCTGCTCCGGCGCCGCCTCGGCCTGCGCGTCCTGCACGGACTTCGAGGCGCAGCGCATCGTGAAGGAAAAAATGCTGCCCTCGCCCAGCTTGCTCTGCAGGCCGATTGCGCCGCCCATAAGCTCGACCAGGCTCTTGCTGATCACCAGCCCCAGCCCCGTGCCGCCGTAGTTGCGCGTGATGCTTCCGTCGGCCTGCTCGAAGGGGCGGAACAGGCGCTCGGCCTGCTCCTCGCTGATGCCTATGCCGCGGTCGGCCACCTCGAACAGGTAAAGGCCCTGCCCGTCCTCCCACTCAAGCTCCCGCACGCTGAGCTTGATCTCGCTGCCGACCGGCGAGAACTTCACCGCGTTGGAAAGAAGGTTCAGCAGCACCTGGCTGAGCCGCTGCTTGTCGGCGCTGAGGCAGGCATGCGCTATGTTTCCCATCGACAGGTTTATGCCGATGCGCTTCTGCTGCGCCTTCGGCGCGACCATCGCCATCACGCTGCCTAGCGCCCACGACAGGTAAAACTCCTCGATGCAGAGCGAGAGCTTGCGCGCCTCGATTTTGCCGATGTCCAGAATGTCGTTGATTATGCCCAGCAGGTGGACGGACGAGCTTTCGATTTTGTCCAGGCAGTCCAGCACCTTCCCCCGCTCGCCGGCGCCCTTGGCGATCTGGGTCATGCCGATGATGGCGTTCATCGGCGTGCGGATCTCGTGGCTCATGCGCGAGATGAACTCGGTCTTTGCCTGGCTCGCCGCCTCGGCGTCCAGCTTCGCGTTGGTAAGGAGCGTGACGTTGTTAAGCGACATGACGATGCAAAGCGACTGGCCGCCTGCGCCGGCGCCGCCTCGCAGCGCGGGCTCCTTTCCGACGCGCTGGATCTGCACCGTGAAGTTGTCGGCGCCGTAAATCCCCAGCATGGACAGGTCGGCGGAAAAGGGCCCCGGCGCCGCGGAGGACGGCGAGAAAATCTTCGCCACGGACGGGTTGAGCGGCCCGCCTGAGTCAAGGCCGCCCTCCAGGATTTTCTCGAGCAGGCGCGGATCGTCCGGCAGCATCCCGTGAACCAGGAGAAACTCGGTCATCGCGTCGTTGCGGAAAAGCAGCTCCCTTTTCTCGCTGAGCAGCGCCACGGCCTCCGGAATCGCGTGCAGGTAGGAGCAGATGAGATCCAGCGAGCCGTTTATGCCCTCGGCGATTTTGAGGAAGTCGCCCTTCAGCCCCGAGACGTTCGCGCGGGCGTCCAGCCTTCCGGCGCCGGTCGCGCGGACTATCGCATCAAGGTCGCCTATGACGCCGGCCAGCGAGCCGGACATGGAGTTGAAGGCCTCGGCGAGCTGGGCTATCTCCTCGCTGCGCCTGAGAAAGCCGCCGCGCGGAAACGCCTGCTGCCCGAGCGCCCCCTGCCCAAGCTGCCTGATGCGCCCGGTGATGGCGCTGAGCGGCCGGCTGACAAGGCGGACGATGAACACGTTTGCGCCGAGCACCAGCGCCGCCATCAAAAGGAGGGCGAGCATCACGTTTTCCAGCGCCGCCTGGTATATCGTCGCCAGAAAGTCGCCGCTGGCCGTTTCCATGACAAGGGTCCATGGCGTGTCCGCAACCGGCGCGAAGCTCAGAATCCTGCGGCAGGCGCCGCGGCCCAGCCGGAAAGTCCCCGTCTCGCGCCGCGCCATGCCGCCCAGAATCTCGCGGAACGCCCCCACGTCCTGCGCCACGTGCTCGCTCATGAACATCGTGGCGCGGCGCAGGACCAGCTCGCTGTCCGGGTGGAACATGAAGCGCCCGTAGCTGTTGACGATGTAGGCCTTGCTGTCAGGCGAGATGACGAAGCCGCCGATGATCTCGCTGAGGACGCAGAAGTCGGAGCCGCCGACCAGGAAGTAGGCCGGGACGGAGGCGCCCCTGAAGACCGGGCTGCCCAGGATGACCTCAAGCTCTCCTGTTGCCCTGACCTGCACGTTGAAGGCGACGGGGTGGAGCGCGTCGCGAATGCCCAGAAACACCTCCCAGTGCAGGAAGGGCGGGCTGCCCGGCGCCCCGGCCAGCAGAAAGCCCGTCGCCGAGTACAGCCCCACCCATGCGAAGCCGTAGCGCTTCGAGGCGGCGGCCAGCGCCTCCTGCCTCTGCGCCTGGGCCGCGCCGGGATCCGCCAGCTCAGGGCTTTCCCTTATGGCCGCGACGCGATCGGCCAGCGCGTCCATGCTGGAGCGCACGTTGTGCGCCGCGGTCTCGGTAAGGGGGGGGAGGGTCTCGAAAAGGATGGCGTCGGTTATCGACCGCAGGAAGTTGCCCATTATCAGCGTCAGCGCGGCAAGGAGAAGGGCCGTTGCCAGCGCAACGGCGGCAATGAAATTCGCCCGCAGGCTTCTGCTCTTTCTCACACCATTCCTGCCCCAACAATTTTGGAAAATCGGCCGGAAGGCGCCGGGGGGCCCCGGCCAGGAGCCCGCCCTGCGCCCGCCCGCCCGGCGTCACTGCGCGCAGAGCTGTATCATCTGGACAAAGCTGTGCGCCTTCGCGTAGGCCCTGGCAATCTGCGGCGCCAGGGGGTGATCCCGCGAGACGGAGCTAAGCTCGCGCCAGTTGACGATAAGCTCGGGGTGCTTTTTCTGCACGTCCTCGCCCAGGCTTTTCAGGTGCTTGCCGATGACGGCAAAGTGCTGAGCCGCGTGGTCGAGTATCTCCTGCGCCGTGTCGTTGATGTTGGCTATTATGGTGTTTATGTAGCGCATCTGCGTCGGATCCCTGTCGACCCGCACTATCGCCGCCTTCAGGCGGGAGCCGTCGGCGCCGTCGACGGCAAGCGCGTCGTCGAGGCTGGATATGGCGCCGTGCATTTCCATGATTTGGTGCATGGACTCCGACATTTCCTTCGAGGCCGCGTTGCTCGTCCACTGCCCGCGGATAAGCAGAAGGTCGCAAAGGTCGTGGATTTCCTTGTCGAAGCAGCTTGCGAGGAAGCTGGACAGGTAGTTAAGGCCCTCGGCGTAGGAAAACCCGAGGAAGTCCTTTTTGTGGTACATGCTGCCCCGGACAGGCGTGTAGTTTTCCAGCCGAACCGTCTCCTCGCTGCCGTCAAAAATCTCCCGGGCAAGCTCGTCGATTTTCTGCTTTTTCTCCTTTGCGTAGATCATGTCGATGCAGGCCTGCGCCCTGAGGGTCTTGGCCTCCACCCAGGCCTCGGCGACGTGCTCGTCCGGCGCGCGCGACTTGCAGGCCCACACCGGGTTTTTGCTAGCGTACTGCACCATCAAAAGCAGGATTTTCGAGCTGAGGATGTCCCTAAGGCCGGCGAGCATCTGGCCAAACTGGATTTCGGAGATCAGCTCCTCCTTCGCGCAGAGCTTCAGCAGCCTGAGCAGGTTTTTCCAGTCGCTTTCCGGCGCCAGGCCCTGCGCCACCGTCAGAAACTCGCTGATTTCCTTCGCCGCAAGCTCCACCTTCAGGGGGGCGAACTTCGGCGCCTCCGAAAACGGCCCCTCGGTGAAATTCGGGTCGAATTTCTTGAGCAGGCCCGGGTAGTCGAAGTTGACAAGCTGGGAAATGATCATGATCATGTTGTGGCAGCGGTTCACGCCGTTCACCCTGGCGCTGTTGAAGCCCGCGGAAAGCCTTTCCATGTCGGCGCGAATCTCGGCTATCAGATCGTCCGGCGCCGCGGACTTGGAGCGCTCCTCGATCGCCTGCGGGTTTAGCCGGCGGATGGTCTCCACGATGGCCGGATCGATGAAGGCCTCCATCACGATCTGCCTGAGCTGCGTCATCTTCGCCGCGTCCTTCATGAAGGCCCTGATCGGCGAGATCATCTTGTAGAGGGAGTAGAAAAACTGCGCCAGCGGGACGTCGGCCTCGTCGGTTTTCTGGCGGAAAAACCTGGCGTACTTGTTTTCGCCAAGCTCCTTGTGCCGCTGCCGCAGGACAATTTCCTTGTCCGACAGGTTCGCGGTTTTGTCGCTGGAAAAAAGGGATATCACCTTTCCGAGAACGTCTTCTGCCATACTCAGCTCCTCCTTTCAACTCTAGCCCATAATACCGCGAATTTCAACAAATGTGAACCTCCCGGCGCCCGGCGGCGGAAAAACGCGGCAAAATTCGCGCCGGCGGCGGCTCGCCCGCGCCTTTGGCGGCGCCGAATGGCGGGCGCCGAGCGGCGGGCGCCATTCGGCGGGCGCTTTCCCGCATGCGCCGCCTGCCGCCGCGCCGGCGGCGGCGCATGCCGGCCGTTGCATCCGGCTCAGGGCCTGCTATACTGTTCGCAGCGCCGCTCGCGGCGCCGCCTGGGGGGGCGCCCTTGACCGCATTTGACCTTTTGCGCTACGGATACGCCGTTTTCTTCGTCGCTCTTCAAAGCGCCCTCATGCTCGGCTTCTTCCTGGAATGGCTGAGGGACAGGCGCGCCGCCAAGGGCGCCGCCGAGGGCGGCCGGGCGGGAGCCGAAGCCGGCGCCGCCGGCAGCGAGGGCGCCCCAAAGGTGTCGGTCGTCATCCCCGTCCGCAACGAGGAGCGGCGCATGGGGCCGCTGCTGAAAAGCCTGCTGGAGCAGGATCCGCGGACGGAGATAGTCTTCGTCGACGACTGCTCCGGCGACGGAAGCGCGGCCATGCTCGCCGGCTTCGCGCAAAAGGCCCGCGAGCGCGGCATGCGCTGCAAGGTCGCCGCGCTGAGGGAAAACCCGGGGCCCAACCGCAAGCAGCGGGCGCTTGAGGCCGGCGTAGCCCTGGCGAGCGGCGACTTTCTTTTGTTTACCGACGGCGACTGCGAGGTGCCGCCCGGCTGGACGGGCGCTATGGCCGGGCGAATGCGCGACGGCAGGGTCGGCGCGCTTATAGGGCCGGTCTTCAAGAAAAAGCCGGGGAAGGGGTTTTTCTTCCTGTACCAGTGCTACGACCACGCCATCCGCTACAACTACCTGGCCGGCGCCGTGGGGCTCGGCGCCGCCGCCGGCGGCTTTGGGAACAACCTAATGGTCCGCCGCGCGGCGCTGGAGGCCGCCGGCGGCTACGGCGCCGTCCCGCCATCCCCCACCGAGGACGCGGCGCTGATCTCCCTGATCCGCTCGCGCGGCAAATACCGCGTCCGCGCCGCCGCCCTCCCCGACGCCGCGGTGGAAACCTGCGCCGAGGAGACCTGGCGCGGCTTCGCCGCCCAAACCCTGCGCTGGAACAACGGCGGCCTTTTCAGCCCCGAGCCGGTCACCCGCATAGGCTACGGCCTGCTAATGCTGCTGATAGCCGCCGGCGCCGCCGCCTTCCCCCTTCTGCCATTCTTCCCGGAGCTCTGGCCCCTGCCCGCCGCCGGCCTGGCCGTCATGCTCCAAAACACCGCCGCCGCCTTCGCGCTCTTCCGCAAAAGCCTCCCCAAGGGCGGCTTCCTTAACCTGGGCTACCTCGCGGCGCTGCTTTTCGCGCAGCCCTACTTCACGCTCATGACAGCCATGGGCCTCTGCGGCGCCAAGGCAAGCTGGAAGGGGAATAAGGTTTAGGGGATCGGCGCCGCCTTCGCAAGGCGCCTGCCCTCGCAGGGGCGCCGACCGTACAGGGGCGCCGCCCGCGCCTACCTTCCCCGCGCGAGCGCGGGCGCGGACTCGACGTGGGCGGCGCTGAAGGCCCTGACTGCGTAGGCGTAGCGGCGGCGGCAGCCAAGGCCCCCGGGGGGGGCGAAGGACATTTCCTCGCCGGAGCGCCAGACGCGCGCGGCTATGGCGAAGGGATCCTCGAGAAGCGCCTCAAGGCACTCGCGCCCTAAGCGCGGGCGCCTGGCCAGCGAGCGCGGGACGCGGTAGACGACGTAGTAGCGGCTGCCGGAGCCCTCGGCGCTGGCCCAGCGCAGCTCGCCCCCGCGGCGGCGCACGGCCTGCGGCGGCTGCGGCGGCTCGGCGCGGATCCACGGCTTTGCGGGGACGATTGCCTTGTGCGCCCGGAAATGCGAGCGCAAAAGCCCGATCGCCTCGTTCGCCGCCCTGTGCCTGGGCTCGCTTTCGGGGACGGGAAGCAGGCGGCGGAAGCGGAAAAAGGCGCTGCCGGAAATCTGCGGGTGAAGCTGGTTGTACCTCATCTGGCTGAGGATTTCCCGGGGGTTCATCCACGCCGGCTCGAGCGCCGCGTTGTCAAGGTGCTTGTAGTTGGCGTGGCCGATGTAAAGGCTCACATTTGCGCCGTCGGCCACCGAGGCCCACCAGCTCGCCAGCTCGGCGTAGGGCGCGGCGCCCTGGTCGAAGCTCCAGTAAATCTGCGGGATCACGTAGTCAATCAGCCCCTCGCGCACCCAAAGGTAGGTGTCGGCGAAGACCTGCCCGGCGAAGGTGCGCGCAGAGCCCGTCGGGGTGTTCGAGCCGCGCGGGTCGTTTTGCCTGTGCTCCCAGATTCCGAATGGGCTGATCCCGAACTGAATCGCGCGGCCGCTCCTTTCGTTCTCCGCGGCAACCGCCGCGCGGACGGCGCGTACAAGCTCGGTGTTGTTGTCCCTGCGCCAGGCCTCGATCCCCGCCTGGGTGTCCGGAAACCTGCCAAGGCCGTGCAGCTCGAAGGCCGCCCTGTCCTCGCCCGCGGCGCCGAAGACCAGCGCCCCGGCGCGGTAGGGGTAGAAGTAGTCGTCGAAGTGCACCGCGTCCACGTCCCAGCCCTCGATCACCTCCCTGACGCTCTCAACGACGTGCCGGCGGACGGCGGGAAAGCCGGCGTCGAGGTAGAGCCTGCCGTTGAAGCGGTAGAGGTACTGCGGGTTCAGCGCCGCGAAGTTGCCGGGGGCCAGAACTCCGGCCGCGGCAAGCGCCCGCGCCATTTCCTCAGTCCCCATCGCGGCAAGCTCGCCCGGCGCCAGCCCGGGAACAGAAAGCCAGCGGTAGTTCGTCGCGGTGACGCGGTAGGGGTTGAACCAGGCGTGAAACTCCATGCCTCGCAGGTGGGTCTGGGCGATCATCCACTCGAGGGGATCCCAGCCCGGGTCAGCGCCCTGGGCTCCGGAGAGGAACTGCGACCAGGGGTTTATCCGCGACGGGTAGAACGCGTCCAGCAGGGGCCGCACCTGGAAGATCAGCGCGTTCATGTTCCAGTCCTCGAAGACGTCCAGGATTTTGCCAAACTCGCGCCGGAAGTCCTCGGGGAGGGGCGCCAGCGGCATGTCCAGGTTGTGGACAGTCGCGACCCAGGCCGCCCTGAACTGGCGCTTGGCAGGCGCGAACTCCGCCGGAATCATGACCTGCTCGGAGGTGAACCTGTGGCGCGGCACCGGCGAGCCGGGGTCGTAGCCGTAGGAGCCGTCGGCCAGGCGGCCAAACCTGTAAAGCCCCTCCATGCGCGGCCGCCCCGCCTCCTCCCCCGCCGGCGCGGCAGGCGCGGCGGACGCGCAGCCGGCGGCAAGCGCGGCGCAGAGGCATGCCAGCGCGGCGCAAAGGCGAGCCGGCGCGGCGCAAAGGCGCGAGGGCGCGGCGGAAAGGCATGAGGGCGCGGCGCGAAGGCATGAGCGCGCGGCGCCGAGGCGCGGCGCGGCGGAATGGGGGCGGTTTTCTTGCTTAGCTGGCATGGGCGGCTCCGGTCGGGCGTTTTTCGCGGCGCCGGGCGGCTCTGCGCCGGCGGCCCGCGGCTTGCGCCGGAGCCTCACGAAAACATCGCGACGCTCCGGGCGAGCATCCCCTGCGCCTTGGCCATGGCAATGCCGTAGTTGGTGAAGGGGACACTCTGATCTTCGGCGCAAAGCCTGCGGCTCTGCATCTCCCTGTCGTTGAGCATGCAGCCGCCGCAGTGCAAAACCAGGGCGACGCCGGACAGATCCTCCGGGAAGTCGCCGCCGGAGCAGAAGGCGAACTCGGGGCTCCTGCCGGAGAAGGCCCTTATCATGGCCGGCAGCTTGACCGTGCCGATGTCGTCGCACTGGCGGTGGTGGGTGCAGCCCTCGCAGACCAGGATTTTGCAGCCGTCCTCCAGGCCGTCCAGCGCCGCCGCCCCGCGCAGGGCGGCTTCCAGCGACCCCTTGAAGCGCGCGAACAGAATCGAGAACGAGGTCAGCGGGATGTCCTTTGGAACCTCGGCCAGGGCCAGCGCAAAGGCCTGGCTGTCGGTTATCACCAGCGCCGGCCGAGCGGCGCCGGAAAGCCTTTCCAGCACCCCACGCAGCTCCGTGTCCCTGACGACAACCGCAACGGCGCCGGCCTCCAGTATGTCCCTGATAACCTGCTGCTGGGGAAGTATCAGCCGGCCCTTCGGCGCCGCCCCGTCAATCGGGACGACCAGCAGCGCCACGTCCATAGGCCGCAGGAGATCGCCTGCCAGCCTTCTGCCGGCCTGGCCCTCCCTGCGGGCAAGCTCGGCGATTCTCCCCTTAAGCGCATCGATCCCGAAGCCGGTCAGGGCGCTGACCGGCACGGCGCCCCCCGGAAAGGCAGCCCCCTCGGCGCCGGCTCCCGCCCCGGCCGCGGCGGCGAGCCAGGCGGCGGACTTTTCGCCCGCGGACTTCTCGCCCGCGGACTCTTCGGCGCCCTCAGTCAGGTCGATCTTGTTCAGCGCGACGACAAAGGGGATGCCCTTCTCGCGGAAAATCCCGGCCAGCTCCTCCTCGGCGGGGCCGAAGGGGGACGGCGCCTCGGCGACCAGCACGGCGACGTCGGCCATGCCCAGGACGCGCCTGGCGCGGCGCGCGCGCATCTCGCCCAGCGCCCCCTCGTCGTCGATGCCGGGGGTGTCGATCAGCACGACCGGGCCAAGGGGCAGAAGCTCCATGGCCTTGCGCACCGGGTCTGCGGTGGTGCCCTTCACGTCGGAGACCAGCGCCACCTCCTGCCCGGCGACGGCGTTCACAAGGCTTGACTTGCCGGCGTTGCGCCGCCCGAAAAACGCCACGTGGGCGCGGGCGGAGGAAGGCGCCTCGCTAAGGCCCATCAGTCCAGAGCCTCCTCGCGGCTGGCAAGCGGGACGTCAATCGCCACGCTGCCCCCCCCGCGGATCACGACCAGCCTGGCAACGTCGCCCGGCCTTGAGGACTCAAGCGCCGCGAAAAGGTCCGCCAGCGAGCGAACCTCCGCGCCGTTCACCGAGGTGATGATGTCGCCGCCAACGTAGATGACGCTGCGCCCGTGCCGCACCGGCACGCTGCCCTGCCGCAGCCCAGCCCTTTCCGCAAGGCCGTTCCTGTGCGTGCGCGAGACCAGAAGGCCCTGGCTCACGGGAAGGTCCGCGTGGCGCACCAGCGCCGGGAAAAGCTGCACCATGCTCGCGTCGATCCACCCGCGGCGGACCCTGCCGTACTGTATAAGCTCGCTCACCACGCGCCTGGCCGTGTTCACCGGCACCGCGAAGCCGATCCCCACCGAGCCGCCCGTCGGCGAGTAAATCATCGTGTTTATCCCTATCATGCGGCCCTGCGAGTCCAGAAGCGGCCCGCCGGAGTTGCCGGGGTTGATCGAGGCGTCGGTCTGGATCATGTCGCGCACGACGTGCCGGCGCGAGATGCGGATGGGCCGCCCTAGCCCGGAGACGATGCCAACGGTGAGCGTGCGCTCCAGCGCAAACGGGTTGCCGATGGCGAGCACCTTCTGCCCAACCCGCAGGCTGGAGGAGTCGCCGTAGGGTATGACCTGCAGCGACATGCAGTGCGGCGGCTCGAACCTCAGCACCGCGAGGTCGTTTTCCGGGTCAGTGCCGACGACCGTCCCGTCGAACTGGGAGCCGCAGGCCAGGGTGATGAAGACCCTGTGCGCGTTGGCGATGACGTGGTTGTTCGTCAGGACGTAGCCCCGCGGGTCGATTATCGAGCCTGAGCCCGAGCCGCCCGCCTGGGGAACCGGCTCTAGGAACCAGTTGATCGCCATGGTCTGGGTGGTGATGTTCACCACGCCGGCGTTCAGGCGCTCGTATATCTCGATGTTCGACCTCTCGCTCTCAGAGAACGGCCTCAGCCTCTGCGCCTGAAGCCCCTCGAGCCCCCCGAAGCCAAGCGCCGGCGCCGCCCACGCGCGCCCGCCCGGCGCCGCAAGCCCGCCGCCGAAAGCGCCATCCTCGGCAGGCGCCTCAAGGCCGCCGGGCGGCAGGCTGCCGAACGGCAGGGCGCCCGCGCCGGGAGCGGAAGCGCCGCCGCCGGGAGCCGCCCACCCAGCGGGCGGCTCCGAGAGCGGGCCCATGGGAGAGGCGCCCTCCGGGACGGCGCCCCCCGGGGCCGCGCCCATTTGGGCTGCGGCGTCCTGCCGCGAGCCTTCAGGCTCGGCGCCGCCGGGCGCGGGCCCGCCAAGGCGCCAGAGCAAAACGGGCAGCCCTATGCCAAGCAGCAAAAGCCCCGTAGCCAGGCTGCTGAGTACCGACAAAAGCGCCAACTGACCGCGGCTGTAAAATCTCATTTTCTGACCGCCTCCGCCTTACATTATACCGAACATCGGCCGATAATAAAAGCAGATATGCGCATTTCCGTGGCAAAAAAACCGATTTCGGCGAGGCCCGCCTTGCCGCTAATACTTCTTATGCTGGCGGCTGGGCAGGCCTTCGGCCGCGACGCGCCGGTGGCACGAATCGCGGACGACTCCGCCGTGAGGCGCATGGCGAGGGAGGCCTGGCTCGCCGAAAGCCCCGCCAGGGCGCTGGCCATGCCCCGCGCCGTCCGCGAGCTTCCCGGCGGCGCCAGGGTCGAGATACGCGCCGAGGGCAGGCCGAGCGAAATCGCCGTTTTCTTCGCAAGGCAGGCCGCATGCGGCGCCTTCCCCGGCTGGATACAGGGCTCGTGGGAGTTTGCGCGCAGCAGAAGCACCGGCGCCATAGTCAGGGCCAGGGCCTTCCCCCGCAGCGACCCCCACACCTTCGTCCAGTTCCGCCCCTTCGGCGCGGACAGGGTGCAGATGGACGTCCTCATATACGACGCCTACGTCGCGCGCGGGGTGGCGCTGCCGGTTTCAATGGACCGCCTGTCGGTCATGCCGCTGGGCGACGCGCTGGCCCTCGCCGGCAGCAGGTTCCCGGCAAGGTACTTCGAGCCCAACCCGGACGACTTCCGCGACCAGAGGCGCTTCGTCGAGGACGTGCGGCGGCGCCTTCCCGAGCTCAGCTTCGCCGACGACGGCGCCGTCGACCACGAGGGGCGCTTCGTCCGCATAGCCACGGGCCTTGAGCAGGAGGGGCAGCCGGGGCTTAACTGCTCCGGCTTCGCCAAGTGGCTGATAGACGGCATCCTGCGCCCCGTCACAGGCCGGCGGCTGGAGATCCCGCCGCTGAAGGCGCCGTTCGGGGATCGAGGCTCGTCATTCACCGACCACTTCGAGGAGCTAAAGGACCCGTTCTTCGGGCTTGACTGGATACGGAACCTCGCGTCCAGCGCCGGCGCCGCCCTGCGCTCCCCCGCCTTCGGCTCGCTTGAGGAAATCGAGGTGCGCTCGCAGCCCTTTTCCCGGGTAATCGCGCGCGCCCGCTGCGGCGCCGCGTCCCCGCGCTCCTTCCCCGGCTTCCTGCCCAACGCCGGCTACCGGATAGAGGGCCTTCTCCCCCTGCTCTACACCCTGGCCATAGACGAGCCGGGCCGCTTTTTCCTGGCCTCCGTGAGCAGGGAGATGCGCGAGCCAGGCGCCATTCGCGGGCGCGGCGAGATGCGCCGCCACTTCCACGTCGCGGCGCTTGTCCCCTACTTCGACGAGCGCGGCGCCTTCCGCGTCGCCGTCTTCGAAAGCGCCGCCGAAACCTCGATAGCCGCCTTCAAGCGCCGCTACGGCCCCGAGCACCACGTCAGCCTCGTCAGGGTGCCCGTGGAAAGGGCCTTCGACCCCTAGGCCAGCCATCGGCGCCGCGCCGCGCCGGCCGCCAAGGGCGCCGCCTTCCCCCCGAAAGCGCCCTTTCCGCAAGGCAGCCGCCCCGCGGCCCGCAAGCTGCGGCGGCGCAAGCGCCGGCCGCGCAGCCGCCCTATTGCAACTCCCGCCGCACGCCGGTAAAATGCGCCAAGGGCGTTTTGGCCCAAATTCAAGCGCTTCAGCCCAGTTTCCGCCTGCGAGGCGGGCGACGCGGGGACGGGGAAGCGGCGGGGCGCCGAAGGGCGCGCCGAGCCGCTTTTCCCGCCCCGCCGAGCCTGACGGGGCAGAAGCGGGCCTGCGCGAAAAAACAAGGCGAGGGGGCAATTTGTGCTGTGGGTTAAAGAGAGCATTAGCGACGTGCTGCACAGGCTGGACACATGCAGGGCCAGGGGGCTCGGCAACCATGAGGTTGAGAAGAGGCTGTCCAGGTACGGGCTGAACGAGTTCGAGGAGGAAAAAAAGGAGACGCTGCTGCATAAGATTCTGCACCACCTGAGGGAAATCCCCACGGTAATCCTCATCGCGGCGGCCTCCATAGCGGCGTACATGGCCATTTTCCAGGGGCAGTACACATCCTGGCCGAAGGTCATCGTAATCATGAGCATCGTGGTCATAAACGTCTGCCTGGGCATTTACCAGACGAGCAAGGCGGAAAAGGCCCTTGAGGCGCTCAAGAAAATGAACGCCTTCAAGACCACCGTCGTCCGCGAGGGGACGAAGAAGATCATCGAGGCCAGCCAGCTCGTGCCCGGGGACATAGTGGAGCTTTCGGCAGGGGACATAATAACGGCGGACTCGCGGCTCATCGAGGCCAGCAGCCTTCAGGTCGAGGAGGCGGCGCTGACCGGCGAGAGCCAGCCGGTCGAGAAGGACCCTGACGCGGTCATAGCCGAGAACGCGCCGCTGGGCGACAGGCTCAACATGGTTTACTCAGGCTGCCTCGTGACCGGCGGGCGGGCGCTGGCGGTGGTGGTCGAGACGGCCATGCAGACGGAGATGGGCAAAATCGCCAGGCTGCTCAACACCACCGAGAAGCTCAAGACGCCCCTGCAAATCAGGCTCACGCAGCTTGCCAAGCGCATCTCGATCACGGCGCTGGGGGCCGGGGCGCTGATGTTCCTGCTGGGGCGCTTCGTGTTCGGCAACGAGGCCATCGACATGCTGTTCTCGGCGGTGGCGCTGGGCGTGGCGGCGGTGCCGGAGACCCTGCCCATCATCGTGACGATGATCCTCTCGTACGGCGTTTACAACATGGTGACGAAGCACACGCTGATCCGCAAGATTCCGGCCGTCGAGACCGTGGGCAACACGTCGGTCATCTGCTCGGACAAGACCGGGACGCTGACCCAGAACAAGATGAAAATCCAGCAGGTCTGGCACGTCGATCACGAAAGGCCGGCCGCGGCCGAGGACAGGTTCCACAAGGACGAGACCTACCTAATCGAGCTTTTGGCCTCGTGCAGCAACGCCACCATCGAGGTGCACGGCGACGGCGGCGACGAGGAGGCCGAGCACATAGTCGGCGACCCGACCGAGATCGCCATCATCCGCATGCTTCACGACATCGGCCTCACGCGCGTCGACGCGGAGAGGATGTACCCGCGCGTGCACGAGCTGCCGTTCGACTCCACGCGCAAGCGCATGACCACCGTCCACCACGTCGACGACGGCTGGCTCGTGGTGACCAAGGGCGCCTTCGACAGGATTCCCGTGGCCTGGGATCAGGAGACGCAGAGGCGGGCGGCGGAGATCCACGACGGCTTCGCGCGGAACGCGCTGCGGGTGATCGCGATCGGCTACAAGTTTTTCCAGGAGAAGCCCAAAGACCTGAGCATCGAGGCGCTGGAGAAGGACCTGACCTTCATGGGCATGGTCGGGATGATCGACCCGCCGCGGCCGGAAAGCGCCAGCGCCGTCGCGCAGGCGCGCGAGGCCGGTATAAAGACCGTGATGATAACCGGCGACCACGTCGTGACGGCGGCGGCCATCGCGCGGGAAATAGGCATAATGGCCGACGGCGACAGGGCCGTGACCGGCGCCGAGCTGGGCAGGATGAGCGACGCGGAGCTTCACGAGCAGGTGCGCGGCATCTCGGTCTACGCGCGCGTCAGCCCCGAGGACAAAATCCGCATCGTGCAGGCCTGGACGGCGCACGGCGAGGTCGTCGCCATGACGGGCGACGGCGTCAACGACGCGCCGGCGCTTAAGGCCGCCGACGTCGGCGTGGCGATGGGCATCACCGGCACCGAGGTCTCGAAAAACGCGGCCGACATGGTGATAACCGACGACAACTTCGCCACCATCGTCGACGCGGTTGCCGAGGGGCGCACCTCGTTCGACAACATCCGCAAGACGATCTGCTTCCTGCTCAGCGTCAACTTCGCCGAGATTTTCATCCTGCTGTCCGGAATGGCCCTGTCGTTCGCGCTTCTGGGCGACGGCCGGCCCGTGATAACGGCGCTGCAAATCCTGCTGATCAACGTCGTGTCGGACGGCATCCCCGGCTTCTTCCTGGCCTTCGAGCCGTCGGAGGCGGGCGTGATGAAGCGCAGGCCGCTTAGCAAAAATTCGGGGATTTTCGCCGGCGGGCTCGGCGCCAGGATCGCCGCGCGCTCCGTGGCCTTCTCGATCCTCACGCTGGGCGCCTACGCAATCGGCGCCACTTTCCCGCTGGCTCCCGGCATGGCGGCCGGGCACGAGATCGGCGTGACCATGGCCTTCGCGGTCCTGTCGTGGGCCTCGGTGCTGAACATCTTCACCGTGCGCAGCTCGGAGTCGATTTTCAGGACGGGCCTCATGTCGAACAGGGGAACTCTCTTCGCGGCGCTTTCCACGATCGCCTTCACCGCGCTGGTGCTTCTGGCGCCGCCGCTGGCGGGCGTGTTCAACGTGCGCCACGGCCTTGGCTGGCAGTACTGGCTGGCCATGGGCGGCATGGCGCTGATGCAGCCCGTCGCGATGGAAATCGTCAAGCTCATAAGCAGGCGCAGGGCGGCCGCGGCAGCCGCGGCAGCCGCCTAGGGAAAAGCGCGGCTCGGCTGAGCCAAGCCGGCGCTTCCCGCGCCACGCGCTTCGGCGCGCGGGCCGGGGAAGCGCCGGCGGCTCCCGGAGCCGGCGAAAGGGCCGCCAAAGGCGCCGCCTCTTTGGCGCAGCCTCGGGGCCTTTCCGCCGCGGCCCTAGCGCCCCCCTCCCCCGGGGGAGGGGGGCGCTCTAGGGCTTTTTTCAGACGGCCGCGCGCCTGAGGCGCAGCGCGTTGGCCAGCACGGAGGCGGAGCTAAGCGCCATTGCGGCGGCGGCGATCATCGGGTTGAGGAGCGGGCCGCCGAATACATGCAAGGCGCCCATGGCCACCGGAATGCCCAGCGCGTTGTAGGCGAAGGCCCAGAAAAGGTTTTGGCGGATGTTGGCCATGGCCTTCCTGCTCAGCGCAATGGCGGAGGCGGCGGCGCCGAGGTCGCTTCGCATCAGCACTATGCCGGCTGAGTCCATGGCGATGTCGGCGCCCGAGCCCATGGCAATGCCGACGTCGGCCTGCGCCAGCGCCGGCGCGTCGTTCACGCCGTCCCCGACCATCGCCACCCTTGCGCCGCGCGCCTGAAGCGCCGCCACGTGCCCGGCCTTGCCGCCCGGCAGCGCCTCGGCGACGACCTCGCCTATGCCGGCCTGCCTTGCCGCGGCCAGCGCCGCGCGCCTGCTGTCGCCGGTTATCATGATCGCCTCAAGCCCCATCCCGCGCATCCTCGCAACCGCGGCTGCGCTCCCGGGCCTTGGCGCGTCGGCGAGGGCGATCAGCGCCGCGGGCTTTCCGTCGACGGCGACCAGCATGGGGGTCTTGCCCTCGCCGGCGAGGCTTTCGGCCTTTTCCGCCAGGCAGGAGAAGTCGGCGCCGCGCAGGGCCATAAGGCGGGCGCTGCCCGCGAGGACGCTCCTTCCGCCGACGCAGGCGCTCACCCCCAGCCCCGCCAGCGCCGAGAACGAGGACGGCTCGGGCGGCTCCAGCCCCTCCTCCAGCGCCTTTGCGGCTATCGCCCTTGCAAGCGGGTGCTCGGAATTTTTCTCTGCGGCGGCGGCCAGAAGCAGCGCCTCGCCCGGGCCGAAGCCGCCGGCCGCAACGACGTCCGTCACGCGCGGCCTTCCCTCGGTGACAGTGCCGGTCTTGTCCAGCGCGACCACGCCGACCGAGGCCGCGGCCTGCAGGGCGCCGGCGCTCTTGACCAGGATCCCCGCCTGCGCCCCCTTGCCCACCGCGACCATGACGGAGACGGGGGTGGCGAGCCCCAGCGCGCATGGGCAGGCAATGACAAGGACGGTGACAAAAATGCGCGCGGCGAACCACGCGCTCTCGCCGCCAATGAAGTGCCAGGCCAGCGCCGAGAGAACGGCCAGCGCGAAAACCGCCGGCACGAATTTCTCGCAGACGCGATCTGCCAGCGCCGCGATCGGCGGCTTGGAGCCCTGCGCCTCCTCCACCAGCGCCGCGATCTGCGCCAGCGCCGTGTCCCTGCCGACCTTCGCCGCGCGGAATTTGAGGAAGCCGCCCTGGATGACAGACCCGCCGACGACGGCGCTGCCGGGCCCCTTGGCCACGGGCATGCTCTCGCCTGTGAGCATCGACTCGTCGGCGAAGGCCTCGCCCTCCACCGCCTCGCCGTCGGCCGGCGCCCTCTGCCCAGGCCGAACGACAACGATGTCGCCGACGACAACCTCGTCAAGGAAGACCTCCGTTTCGGCGCCGCGGCGAATGACCAGCGCGGTTCTGGGCGCCAGGCCCATCAGCTTTTTGACCGCGGCGCCGGCCCTGCCCTTCGCCCTGCCCTCGAAGCTCCTGCCCAGGACTATCAGCGTCAGGATGACGCCGACGATTTCGAAGTACGGCTCGTAGTGGCCGCCGGCGAAGGCGTTGCGCCAGGTAAGGTAGAGGCTGTAGGCGAAGGCCGCCGCCGTGCCCTTGGCGATCAGCGAGTCCATGTTCGGCCTGCGCCGCAAGATCGCCATGGCGCCGCCCGCGTAGATTTTCCAGTTCGCGGCCGCCACCGGAATCGTCAGCAGAAGCTGCAGGATCGCGTTTGCCGCCGGCCAGCGCATCGGGTCGATCTGCTCGGGCAGCCCGACTCCCGGCAGGTATTTCAGCGCCATTGGCACCATGGAGACAACGAACAGCGGCGCCGCGAAGGCAATGGAGACGGCGAGGCGGCGGCGGAGATCGCGCTCCGCGGCCTCCCTGCGCGCGTCGGCCTCATCGACGGTCTCCTCCTCCAAAAGCCCGAAGCCGGCCTCGCTCACGGCCTTTGCCACCTGAGCGATGGAGACGGCGCCGGGATCGTAGGTCACGCGCATTTTTTCCGAGGCCAGATTCGCGATCGCCTCGGCGACGCCCTCGACCGCGGCGGCGGCGCGCTCGGCGCTTTTCGCGCAGGCGGCGCAGCTCATGCCGGAGACGCCCATTGTTTTCGTCAGCATTGCCTTCCCCCTCGGGCGAGGCGGCGGCGGCGCGCCGGGCTCCCCCGCCTGCAGCATAGCAGCCGCCGGCGAGCCTTGCAAGATCGCCGGCGCCGGCCCCAAAGCCCAAGCTCCGCGGAGCGCCGCCAAGCCCTGCGGAGCCCCGCGGAGCGCCGCGCAGCCCCTCGGGAAGCGCTTACCCGCGGGCGGCGCATGTGGTATAATCCGCTATGGTTCAAGACGACGATTGGTTCGAATGCAGCGACGGAACCAGGCTGTTTCTGAGGCGCTGGCGGCCGGCCGGCCCCGCCCCTCCGGCTGCCGCGCTGCTCATCGCGCACGGCATGGCCGAGCACTCGGGGCGCTACGGCAGGCTGGCCGAAAGGCTTTGCGCCGAGGGCTTCGAGGCCTGGGCGCCCGACATGCGCGGGCACGGGAAAACCGCCTCGGAGGGCGGCAACGATCCCGGCAGGGGCGGGCTTTTGGGCCACTGCAGCGACTCGGGCTCCCTCGCCGCCGCGGCCCGGGACCTTCGCGAAATCGCCGCGGAAATGCGGAAAAGCCTCCCCGGCGCCGGGATTTTCCTGCTGGGGCACTCGTGGGGCTCCTTCGCCGCGCAGCGCTGCATATCGGGGGGCTGGGAGGGCGGCGACGGCCTTGACGGCTGCGCGCTTTCGGGCACGAGGGGGCCGGGCTCCCTGAAGGCCAGGGCGGCCGCCCCGCTCCTGTCGGCGCTGGCGGCGCTGAGGGGCCGGCGCAAAGGCTCGCCGCTTGCCCGCGCCCTGACGGACGGCCCGTTCGCGAAGGCCTTCCGCCCCGCGCGCACGCCCTTCGACTGGCTTTCGCGCGACAGCGCCGAGGTTGACGCCTACTGCGCGGACCCGCTGTGCGGGTTTCTCTGCTCGGCGGGGTTCTACCGCGACCTGGCCGCGGGCCTGGCCGAAATCCACAGGCCGGAGGCGATGGCGCGCATACGCAAAACCCTTCCCGTGTACATTTTCTGCGGGAGCGCCGACCCGGCAGGCGATATGGGCTCAAGCCCCACGGCGCTGGTCAAGGCCTACAGCTCCCTTGGCATCGCCGACCTTGAGTTCGCGCTGTACCCCGGCGCCCGCCACGAGCCGCTGAACGAGACAAACCGGGGCGAGGTCGCCTCGAACCTGATAGACTGGATGCGCCGTCGCCTGCCCGCGCGCAGCGGGCAGGCGCCTGGCGGGGCAGATGAGGCCGCCGGCGCCGAGGAGACCGACGAAACCATCTGCTCCGCCGAAGCCGGCGGCGCAGATGGGCCGGGCGGCGCCGCGCCGCGCGGGTGGGACGGCTCGCCGGAGACGGACAGGCGCGTCGCGAAAGGGGGGCCGGAAAGGTGAGGCACAGATACTCCGCCGGGGAAGGCGGGAAGCCGGTCAAAAAGGCGGCGGTCTACACGCAGGCCGAGCACGGGATAAGCCGCGCCGACGTGGACGCGGAGGCGGTAGGCGTCGTGCAGCGGCTCAGGGACTCCGGCTACGAAACCTACGTCGTCGGCGGCGCCGTGCGCGACCTCATCCTGGGGAAAAAGCCCAAGGACTTCGACATAGCCAGCGAGGCCAGCCCGGCGCAGATCCGCAGGCTGTTCCGCAACTCGCGCATCATAGGAAGGCGCTTCAAGCTCGTCCACGTCTACTTCGGCCCGCGCATCTACGAGGTCTCGACCTTCCGCTCGCTGCGCGACGGGCTGACCGGCAACACCTTCGGCACAATCGAAGAGGACGTTCGGCGCCGGGACTTCACCATGAACGCGCTGTTCTACGACCCGGGCCAGCAGGTGGTCGTCGACTACGTCGGCGGGATGAAGGACATTAGGGCCGCCCGCGTGCGGCCGATCATCCCCCTCGCGACGATTTTCAAGGACGACCCGGTGCGGATGATCCGCGCCGTGAAGTACGCCGCGGCAACCGGCTTCGCGCTGCCGCTCTCGCTCAGGTGGAAGATCAAGGCGCAGTCCGGCCTGCTCTCGGCCGTCTCGCCCTCGCGCCTCACCGAGGAAATCTTCAAGATCATCAACTCGCCCAGCGCCGCGAAAATCGCCGACGCGCTGGACCGCATAGGGCTGTACGCCTACCTCCAGCCGGACGCGGCGCGGCTGATGAAGTCCGCCCCGCTTTTCAGGCGGCGCTACCTGGCCAGCCTTTCGGCGCTGTGGGCCGAGGGCTTCAAGAACCGCCCCGGCGAGGCGCTGGGCGCGCTGATCAACGACTACCTGGAGGACGTGACCGACATGGAGCTGGCCTCCAGCGAAAACTACAAGGCCACCTACGCTGCGGCGCGGAGCTTCGTGCTGCCGATGAACCCGCCGCGCTTCGAGCTTGAGCACGCCGTGCGCCGCTTCTTCTCGACGCGGGGAGTGCAGGTGAAAAAGTCCTTCATGGCCGAAAGGCAGCCCCCCGGCAAAAAGCCGCAGCCCGAGGACGGCGCCCCCCCCTCCGAGCCAAAGCGCCGCCGACGCAGGAGAAAGCCCGGCGCCGGAAAGCCCGCGCAGTAGGCGGCGGGCGGGAAAAAGAGCCGCGCGGGAGGGGCCGGCGCTTCGGGCAGCAGCGGCGGGCTTGCGGCGCTGCCCCGGTTTCGCTATGCTTTCGGCATGGAGACGACAAAGCTTTTTCAGAGCGGACAGAGTCAGGCGGTTCGGGTGTCCAAGGAATTCCGCTTCTCGGGGAAGGAGGAAAATTTTGAGCTTAAATCTGACCGTGTTAATTGAACAGGGCGAAGACGGGGCGTATATCGCGACCGTGCCTGCGCTGAAAAGCTGCTACACCCAGGCTGACACAATTCCGGATGCGCT
>Ga0209755_10002082_pt1 | contig 28412 bp, 18 predicted proteins | sample TergutCo191P1_FD_187301 | JGI IMG/M metagenome (GOLD analysis project Ga0209755, IMG submission 187301) | Cornitermes sp. P1 segment gut microbial communities from Petit-Saut dam, French Guiana - Co191P1 (SPAdes) (version 2) | ecosystem: Host-associated > Arthropoda: Insects > Digestive system...
TTCGGCTTTCTTGAGGCAAATTGACAATTTGATAATTTTGCTCGCTGGAAAGCTGTGTGTGAGGGTTGGAGGCATGGGCGTTATATGAACCTACAACTGTTTCTGCCGCAGGACTTCCCGGGCTTTTTATTGCGTGGAATGCAGGTTTTGCATTCAAGTTTCTGTCGAAGAGACATGGATTGCCTACGGACAGCCAACTGTTGTAATCGTCCATTCCCCACATTGATACGCGCGAAATGCTTGAAGCTCTCGATTTGTACAGATCGAAAAGCGCGGCATAAAGATTTGCCTGAGCGGTTGCATCGGCAGAGCTCATAACAGAATCGTTTTTTGCGCCTTCTTGATAATCGCCGATTCTTAAGTCCAGTTCGCTGATTGCAACTTCGATCCCAAGTCCGATAAACATATCCAATGATGCCTGAACATTGCTTACGCTAAACCAATTTGCTACTTGATAATGAGACTGCATTCCCATGCCTTCGATAAGATTTCTGGAATTGCCTTCGCCTTTATATTTTTGGTTTAAGTCTCTTATCATGTTTGCAACAGCACGCGCCTTATTTTGATCGTCCATGCTGTAATCGTTGTAATAAAGGGTAACGCCCGGATCTGCCGCTCGCGCTGTTCGGTAAGCCAATTCAATATAGTCTGCGCCAAGAGCCATGTACCATGGAGCGTCTGTACGCAAACAGGATTTCCAGTCGGTGGATGCGGTAACACCCGAAAGACCGTCCCTGAATACTTCATTTGCAACATCCCATGCGTTTATTCTGCCTGAAAAATGATTTAAAACTGCTGTAATGTACGATGTAAGATTGGTTTGCACTTCGGCTTGCGTACCTGTCGTCATCCAATCGGGCGTTTGTCTGTGCCAGACAAGAGCGTGACCAAAGACTTCCATACCATTGCTTCTTACCTTGTTTACCATTGCATCGGCTTCCGCCCACTGGTAAGCCCCACCCTTTGCTGTTGGCGCAAGATACTGAGGTTTAAGATTGTTTCCCGGCGTTACAATCGAAAAATGGTGTTTCAAAAGTGAGAAATACGGCTCGCCTATATAAATCGAATCGATAATATTGCCAATCGGGAAGAACCCGCTATATGCCGTTTTTAAACTTGGAAGAGTCAGATCGGGATTGGGATTGGGGAAAGTCGGCGGAACATAGCCGCTTCCCGTAACCGTAATTTCCAAATTATCAATATAGTAAATGGTATTTGCACTGTTAGAATCGGCATTAAGATAGAAAACCCTTCCATTGTCTGCCGGCGTTCCTGTCCATGTACCGCTCATGTGATACCATTGCCCTTCTGCCGCATTAACCGAGGCAACTGTAGGATAGTTTGGCGTAGTTAACTGCCATCTTAAATCACCTGCAGACCCAACGCGTCTTACATCGGCAGAAAAAGTTATGGTTATGTTAATGCCCTGCGTATTCAAAAGCGGCAACGAAGCAACATACCAAGCTGTGGGATTACTGATCTTCATTACATTTGTACGTTCCTGACTCGTGATGTTTACAATGTCGAATGTTTTGGAGCCTGTAAAATTTTTCGTGTAAATATTGTACGCTCCGGCTCCATAAGTCGATACCAACACTTCATCCGAAACATCGACATGCGTGCCTGGTCCGTTAGCTGTAACAGCAGCGCTGAATGTTGATGTTGCGCTTTGCAAAGCGGATATTGCGTCATTGACAGCATTTGCCGTCGCGCTGGGGTTGTTCAATGTTGCAACTGCGCTGTCATATACGGCATCGAATGCATTCCACTGCGTCTGCGTTGCCCATGGCGAACCGCTTGTAGCTCCGCTTGCATTCGCGGCTGTTAACACTCCGGTTCTTGCAGTATCGGCGGCTGAAATTGCCGCTGTCAGGGAATTCTTATTGGGAATGATTCCGGGACTTTTTCCATTGTTAAAACTTACCAAAGCATCACTGAGAGCAAGATAACGTTCGTCGCGAGTTGAATCCGTCGCGCCTTCTGCGGAAGTAATTGCCGCATTCAAACTGTCTAATAAAGAAGCAGTAACCCATGTAGCGGAAGGACTGACATCGTTTCCGTTTGTGCTGGTTACAACGCCTGTTTTTGCGGTATTGGCATGCGCAATCAATTGGGTTAACTGCGTGGCTGTAAAACCTGCGTTTTGAGTACCTTCCTGTCTCGCATTGGAAAAAGTTGTCATTGCGGTATTCAAAGCGGTTACTGCATTATCAACCGCAGTTTGTGTAGTAGCCGTATTGCGAACATTCTGCGCCGTATTAATTGCGGTTTCCAAAGCTGTCTTTACCGCCGATGTAACAAATTTACTTCCAACTGCCACTGCAGATCCGTTTTCTGCAACAGTTACGCTGTTTAGCAGAATGCCGGCTTCCGTAATTTTTGAAGCCAACTCGGAAAAAATAACAGGAGCTGCCGTACCGTTTTTCTTTGCCGCATTAAATGTATTGATGGCTGTATGAAGCATTTCGGTCGCCGCATTAACTGCCGTTTGGGAAGCGGATTCATTGTCTCTGACAGATTCCGCCGCCGAAATTGCACTGTTTAAAGCGTTCATCTCGGATAAAGTAACCCAATGGGTTCCAAGCGGAACATTTGCCGCCGATGTATTTGTCTGTATGCCTTCCATCGCCGATTCGGCTTCGGCAATTTTTGCTTCAAGCGCGGTTTTGTCGGCTTGACCCTCCGTGCCTGGCTCAGGCGGACAAGCCATCGCCAAGATTCCGATTATTACAGTAAGCGTAATAACTCCAATCATTCTGAATTTATTTTTCATAAAATCCCTCCTTTAAAATATATAAACCCATAAAGGCTTATTTACATAAATATCATCTATAAGATTATAACATTCTCAAAGATTATACACAATATCTACAAGATGGTAAAAAATATATTATATAAACTGGTAGATTATAGGTACAAAATGACGAATTTAAAGGAATTGGTAGCGCAGAATATCAAGAAATACCGCAAAATTCGATGTTATTCCCAAGAAACGCTTGCTGAAAGAGCAGGCACATCTACAACGCACATAGGAATGGTCGAAATAGGAAAAAAATTCCCGTCCGTCCGAATGTTGGAAAAAATAGCCCAAGCTTTAGATGTAGACACGCCTGCGTTATTTGCTACTGAAACCTTTGTTTTCCTCCCCATGCACAGTAAATCAATTGAACGCCTTTACCATGAAATAATGAACGATTTTCAGCAGTTTCAAATTACATTTGCCGACAGATTGAAAGACTTACAAAACGTTCAACATGAATAATACAGTCAGGTTATCTGTCTGTAGATGTTCACAACAGCCGCGCTCATGGATTACTGTATCAATAATTTTATAAAATACTACCTGTATTAAAGTACAGTAGACTCAAATTGGGAAATTTTATACCTAGTATTTATATTAGGTTATGTATTTTTTGGGGTTTTTATACCTGATAAATGTATCAGGTTTTGTGTTTTTTTGCCTTGCAAACGCTTATTTTTTACCTATTCTTTATATGAAAATACCATTATATTATAAATATGCCGCCAAAAATTCGCTCATTTTTTACTGCCGCACTTATAACGATAACCGTTCTTTTTTCTCAAAACTTGGCAGCCCAAGACTTTGCGGCTTCTCTTTTTGACGGTGTAAATTTGTTATATTTTAATACCTTCGAGGCAGCATTAACAGCCGCGGCAGAAATCCCGTCAGCTTTTGACTCCCCCATAGAAATAACCTTGTTTAAAGATACAATTTTGGACGCTCCTTTAATAATTAATGACAACTCACATTTACGGCTTTTACCGGGCGGAGCGGACAGAACTATAAAGAGAGGCAGCAGTCTTATTGAGTACCCTCTTATTTGGGTAAGCGGAGACAGCGCGAGTCTTACTTTGGGAAAACCAGGCTCCCGCAGCGAAGCTTCCAGCATGGAACATGAACTTTTTATTGACGGCGGATATTTGAATGATCCGCCCATCATTACTGAATGTCCGCTTGTAAGCGTATGCGGTCCTGACTCAAAATTGATAATGTACGACAATGTTACGCTTCAAAATAATTGTAATTCAGGCGATGGTGCGCATAACAGTTATTATCAGCTTGGCGGCGGAGTATATATAAGAACTGCCGGAGACTTAAACGAGCGGCAGAGCGAATTTATTATGAAGGGCGGAACAATCAGGGGAAATATTAACAAGGTGCAAAATTACATGGCTTGCGGAGGAGGATTGTTAATCGCAGGCTTTGGAATTTTTACAATGGAAGGCGGCGCGATAATGGATAATATAACCCAATTTAACGGAGGGGGTGTTCATTCAGGCGGCAGAGGAACTTTTAGAAAAACAGGCGGTACTATATACGGCGCTGAAGCTCCGCAAGGGTTGGCGCACATTATTAATAATTATTTTGTCATCTCTTTTATTCTGCGTTTTTGTTTATAATCATAATGAGAGTAATTTTAAAAAAAGAAAACAAACCGAATAAATTAGATGTTTCCAAATTTGATCTATCCGCCCGCGAAAAAGAAATATTCGATTTACTTTTAACTGATTTAACAATTAAATCTATTGCGTATAATTTAAATTTAACTATATCCGGGGTTAAATTTCGTTCCAACAATTTGTATGTCAAACTAGGTGTCAAAAACCGCATAGAGCTGTTTGTAAAGTACGGACGCAAGACGCAGATTCCATGTGTGGTTCGTGGTTAAATTCTTCTCTTCATTTCCATTGAAAATCCTTCCTTTTCATGCTATATTTAACCTATGACTATAACTCAGACCATTGACATTCCGGCTGACCGCCGTATAACCGTTCCCCGCGAAGTGCCGACAGGACCTGTTATTCTTACCTTTACTCCGGCAAAGGCTGAAACACAAAAAATCCCTGTATTTGGCTGCGCAAAAGGCAAGTATCGCATAGCGGATGACTTTGATGCTCCTCTTGAGGATTTTAAGGACTATATGTAAATGGGGCGTTATCTGCTTGACACCCATACCGCCATTTGGTTTTTTAATGGGAATGACGCGCTTTCTGATACTGCGAAAAGAACAATTCTTGATATTTCCAATATTAAATACCTCAGTATAGCGTCCGCATGGGAGGTTACTATTAAACTTAGCATTGGAAAGTTGGATATTGACGGAAAAACAAAGGATTTCATATCTGATGCTGAAATCAACGGTTTTATCATTCTCCCCATAAAACTTTCTCACCTTACTGCTCTTGAAACTCTGCCAATGATTCATCGAGACCCCTTTGATCGTTTGCTTGTCGCAACCGCTCAAGCCGAAGAAATGACACTCATTACCGTTGACGAAAATATCCAACGGTATGAAGTGTCTCAAATCTGGTAGGTTTGGTTCTCTTCCTTCCAAAATAATTCCAATAAGGAAGTTCATTTTGGCTCAGTTTTTGATACCTTATGTCTCAGCCTTGTATTTTTTTCACCTTGTATTTCCTTATTGAAGAACATTACTCAAGTCTGTATAATTGAAGCCAAGGTGGAAATTTAAAATGATAGTAATGAAGTTTGGCGGAAGTTCTGTTGCCGATGCGTCCCGTTTGCGCCATGTGTCAGATATTGTAAAAACACAATTGGAAAAAAAACCTGCTGTTGTTCTGTCCGCGATGGGTGACACAACAGACCATCTTCTGGAAGCCGCCGATTTGGCGCTAAAAGAAGGCAAGGTTGACGTTAAGGGCGTTGAAAAGCTTCATCAGGAGACTGTCAAGGCATTAAAACTTACCGCCGTTCAAAAAGACATTGCCGCTCTTTTGGACGAGCTTTCCCGTTTATTGTCGGGTATAGCCCTTATCCGCGAGCTTACGCCGCGCACGAAAGATTATCTTGTCTCGTTCGGCGAAAGACTCAGCGTAAGGATTGCGGCGGCATTTTTTGAATCGATTGGCATGAACGCAAAAGCCTTTGACGCGTTCGATTTGGGATTTTTGTCGGATTCAAATTATACACAGGCGGAGCTTCTAAAGGAAAGCTGGGATATAATACCTGGAAAAATTCTGCCGCTTATTAAAGGAAACGTTGTCCCGATCGTTACGGGATTTATCGCGAAAGACTCAGGCGGAAGCATCACGACGCTTGGACGCGGAGGTTCCGATTTGTCGGCAACAATGATTGCCGCCGCCTGCAAAGCCGACGAAGTTCAGGTTTGGAAAGATGTCGACGGCATACTCACCGCAGACCCCCGCATTGTAAAAAACACAAAACCCGTCGGTCACGTTACCTATGCCGAAGCGGCGGAACTTGCATACTTCGGCGCGCAGGTTCTTCACCCAAGGGCGATGCAGCCGTGCATGAAAACAGGAACGCCGGTACTTGTAAAAAATTCGTATAATATCAACGCGCCCGGCACAAGAATAGAAAGCGTAATTGCAAAAAACAGCCCTGTCGTTCGCGCCATTACTTCCAAACACAAGGTAACGCTTGTGGACATTGTCTCGACAAGGATGCTGGGTCAATTCGGTTTTCTTGCGGAAGTGTTTTCCATTTTTGCAAAGAACAGCATTTCCATCGACATGGTTGCAACAAGCGAAGTTTCGGTTTCGATCACTCTGGATGCCGCTTATGACTTGGCGGAAGTCAAAAAGGAACTCGGCAAAATCGCGAGCGTGGAAGTAAAGACAGGAAAAGCGATTGTCTCGATAATCGGCAATGTAAAACGCTCGTCCGAAATACTGGCAAGGGCTTTCAGGACATGCCAGCTAATCGGCGTGCCTGTGCAGATGATTTCGCAGGGAGCAAGCAAGGTGAACATCAGCTTTATAGTAAACGACACGGAAGCTGCGGAAACCGTGAATGCCCTGCACATCGATTTCTTTGATGCCCAAAAAATGGACCAAGACTGAACAAATTGAGAGGTAATTATGAATATTGCATTAATCGGTTACGGCAAAATGGGAAAAATGATTGAACAGATTGCAACATCGCACGGACATACAATCTCTGTAATTGTAGATCCGTTTGCGGCGGAAACTGCAGGCTCAAAATTAATTTTTAAATCGATTGCCTTTACGGACTTTAGTTCCGTTGATGCCGCGATCGAATTTACCCAGCCCGACACGGCTGTCGCAAACATTCTCGCGCTTGCAGAAAGGAAAATTCCTGCGGTAGTCGGGACAACCGGCTGGCATGAAAACATGGAAGAAGTGCAAAAGGCGGTCCAAAATTCCGACAGCGCGGTATTTTGGGCATCGAATTTTTCCATCGGCGTAAACCTGTTTTTTCAGATCGCGTGGCACGCGGTAAAAATGGTAAACAATTTTTCCGAATACGATATTGCAGGGCTTGAAATGCATCACAATAAAAAAATGGACAGCCCCTCGGGAACGGCAAAAGTTTTGGCAGAAGGCGTGCTCTCTTTAACCGAACGAAAAAACAAAATCGTTTGGGAAACAATGAACCGAAAGCCTGCGCCAGACGAGCTTCATTTTCCAAGCCTGCGTCTTGGCAGCGTTCCCGGCACGCACAGCTTGTTTTTTGATTCGCCTGCCGATACAATTGAGATTACGCATACCGCCCGCAGCCGCGAAGGTTTTGCCTCGGGGGCTGTCCGCGCCGCAGAGTGGCTTACAGCAGAAAACAGAAAAGGCGTTTTTACAATCGACGACATGATGATTGATTTGTTTAAGGGATAGGAGAAGCATATGACAAATTTTGGAGGAGCATTCACAGCGATTGTTACCCCGATGACCGAATCGGGAGAAATTGATTACGAAGGTTTCAAGCGGCTTGTACAATTTCAGATTGCAGAAGGAATCGACGGCATTGTTCCGATGGGAACGACAGGAGAAAATCCGACTCTGGAAGAAAGCGAAGAAGACAAGCTGATCGAAATAGCGGTAAAAGAAGCCGCAGGAAAAATCAAAGTCATTGTGGGAGCCGGCTCCAATTGTACAAGACACATGGTCAAGTATGTCGAACGCGCAAAAAAAATGGGCGCGGATGCGGCTTTGGTCGTAACTCCCTATTACAACAAACCCAACGACGACGGACTCATTCGTCACTTTGATGCCGCCGCCAATGTCGGCATTCCGATCATCGTTTACAACATAGCGTCTCGCACGGGAAGAAACATTCCAACCCTGCTCCTTGAAAAGATTGCGCAAAACCCGAACATCGCGGGTGTTAAAGAATCATCGGGCGATATAAATCAAATGGGCGACGTAATAAGGGACATTGCAATTCCGCGCCAAAAGAAAGGACAAAAGTTTTGGGTGATTTCCGGTGACGATTATTTAACTCTTCCATTGATCAGCATGGGCGGCGACGGAATAATCTCGGTTATTTCAAATCTTGTTCCTGCAAAGGTAAAGGCTCTCACCAAAGCCGCGCTGGAAGGTAAATACGAAGAAGCGCGTGTTCTCCATTACGAACTTCTCCCGCTTGTAAAGGCGGCATTCATAGAAACGAACCCTGTGCCGATTAAGCAAGCGCTCATGTGGGCAGGTCTTCCCGCAGGTCCTGCGCGCCTTCCGCTTGGCAAACTTACGTCTGCAAGCGAAGCTGTTGTAAAAAAAGCAATGGCAGACCTTGGATTGGTTAAGTAGCGCCGCATTCGTTAATACATTTATAATGTATATGTATTAATGAAGCCAATTTCACTGGATTGCTTGTTCAATCTAGTGATTACAAAGGACATAAAAAATGAATAATCACTTTAAAATCATTTTGATTGTTTTTTCATTAATAATTATTTCCTGCCCAGGAACAAGTTACATAAGACCACCAGACAATTTTGCTTTAGAATTTATAATAGAAAATAACATGAATACTTCTGTAGACGTTAGTATACGGGATTATCATAGTTGGCAAAATGGTTTTTCCATTGCTCGTACAGAATGGCGTAAAGAAACAATAGAAAATAATCAAAGTAGATTAATAGGCGGCACCGATGAAAATGAAAATTACAATTTAATAACTCCGGAAATTGTGTCATTTGCTTCAGGTGTATCAATAATATCTTTCGAAATAAAATTGACAACTGTGAATGAAACAATATATCTTGCAGGTTATGAAACAGATGATCCTAAATATAACGATTCTGGATTATTATTTATAAAAATACCAATGGAAGGTGAGAATTTGGCTATGTATTCAAAAGAACAAACTGTAATTTTTAAAATAGACTACATTATTTCTATAAAACTGATTGTAAACGAGGATGGTACCTATACATTTACAGAGGAAATGGTAAAAGATAGTGCAGGTATAACTATCCTTAAACCTGTTTAATGCAGATCTTGGATTGGTTAAGTAATTACTGAAAATTGGCGTCTGCATTTGGAGTAAATAACGCGCCGCCAAATTCTTTAATGCCGTATTGACCTATCAGCGTTTGCGCCGAATCGCTTATTATCCAATTTACAAAGTCGTATCCGCCCTCTGCGTTAATGTACGGATGAAGCGTCGGGTTTACAAGAATCACTCCGTAGTTGTCCATTACATCGAAACGAATAATGCCGTAGTCATCCTCTACAAATTTAAATTCGTCGGCGCGCGCATTAACTAAAAGCACATCCGCTTTTCCTTCACGTCCCATTTCTAAAGCGGCGAGCGAATCGACAGCTAAAACATCGACTTCCCATCCCTTCTCGCTGGCAAAAGCCGAAAGCAGAAAATCGAGGAGCCCCGAATCTTGAATGCTTGCGGTTGTTACTAAAGTAATTTTTTCTTTGTCAGAAACGGCAATCTGCTCATTCGCTTTGTTTCGATTGCATCCCGCAAGCAAAAGGTTCACGGCAAACAGAGTAAACGCAATTAAGCAAATTGTCTTAATACGAAAAGTATTTCTCATTAAATTCTCCTTTAATGTATATTTTATTCCATGTTCCTGATTTTATCGATAACTTTTGCAAAACGCTCTTTGCTAAAAATGACAGGGACTGGATAAACAGGATTGCATTCGCTGTTTGCCCAATTGACCATTTTTGGAATATCTTCGCTTTTGATAAAATTAAAGCCTGTCGGGATTCCCATTCGTTTATTCATCGCGTTAATTGCTTCTATAAATATAATCGCCTTGTCTGCATTTGAAATTGAACCGCCTTTTTTGACAAGCTCTGCCGTTTCCGCAAGACGCGCAAGTTTTCTATGTGCCTTTTTTCCGTAATCGTCCAGAACAATGGGAAGGATCACGGCATTTGCAAGACCATGAGGCGTATTGTAAAGACCACCCAAAGTGTGCGCGATGCCGTGAATGTTGCCGACGCCTGCGCGTGTAAACGCAAACCCGGCTTTATACGAAGCAAGAAGCATCGCCTGGCGCGCCTCGATGTCATTTCCATTAACATAAACCCGTTCCAGATTGGCAAAAATTATTCTAACGGCATCAAGCGCAAAACGGATGCTCTCGCGCGTATTGTAAGTTTTGCAAAGAAATGCTTCGACAGCGTGGGTAAGCGCGTCCATTCCGGTTGCGGCGGTTATGGCAGGCGGAAGACCTGCAGTAAGCTCGGCATCTAAAATGGCGTATCGGGGAATCAGGTTTAAATCCATAATTGCGTATTTATGATGCGTTTGTGTATCGGTAATAAGCGCGGCAATCGTTGTCTCGCAGCCTGTTCCTGCGGTAGTGGGAATCGCGATAAAAGGCGGAAGTTTTCTTCTAATTTTAAAAAGCCCTACAAGCTGCTTAATTGATTTGCGGGGACGCACAACCCGCGCCGCCGCACCTTTTGCCGCATCCATGGAAGAACCGCCGCCAAGCGCGATAAATCCATCGCAGTTATACTCAATATAAAGTTTTTGAATATTATTTACCGTATCAATAGAAGGATTCGGTTCAACATCGGTAAAAACAACATACGGAAAATGCGCTCTTCCAAGCACATCAATTATTCGCTCTACAATACCTGCCTTTACAAGTCCATCATCAGTTACCAGCATCGGTTTTTTTGAATTTAATTTATGCAGCAGTTCGGGGATCTTATCGATGCTGCCGGGACCCTCAATTGGAGTCGCCTTTCTCCATGGCAGGAATCTGGCCCCAATGTTGAAAAAAAATTGAAAAATCCTGCAAAAAAGTATAAACATAACGCCCCTCTATACCGTTCTTTAATATAAATACTACTATAAAATAAGGAATAAACCTATGGATATTATTACAAATTTACGAAAATTGTTATCTTTTAGATTTGCAATTTTCCCGGTTTTTATATATTTTACATTTAATATAGTCTATTGTTCAACAGTTCAGCCTGCAGAAACGCCTGAAATTGCGCCGCCTCCCGCTGTTTCGTATACCTACACAGGCACAAGACCAATCTATCCTGCCGTAATTTATGCCATTAATAACGGGAATATCGCCAACTGGAACGAAAGTATTATAAGCGTTGCAGGACCCAATACGGTTATTTTTAATCATGTTCGAGTGTCTGACAATTTGAATTTAGAAGATTTCTCCATCAGGATAAGCCTTGAGAATAATATAATTACATATCGATTTTACAACATAAGACAGCGTCCGCTTACTAATGCGGCTACTCCATGGAAAGAAACAAACGCTTTCTCTCAAGCCGGCAGCGAACAAATTTTAACCGAACATTTTAACAAAGAGATTCCCAAGATAATGGAAGATGACGCTCTTTACGCAATCGCAAGGGAATCCGCCAACAGAAGGATTAGATCGAGCGGGCGCTGATTTATGCGTCTTCCTTAAAAACGCAGCTTTTATTTCTTCCGCTGTTTTTTGCTTCGTAAAGCGCCATGTCTGCCCTCGAAATAAATTCGTTAATTGCGCTGCTCTGCCCTCTTTTTTTGGAATTTATCCCAATGCTTGCGGTAATTTTTGTTACCGTTTTTTCCTGATACATGGTTTCAAGCTGTTCTATGCGGCTGCGAATTTTTTCGGCGATTTCCTGCGCGCCTGCCAATTCGGTATTTTGCATAAGTACGATAAATTCTTCGCCGCCCCAGCGTGCTGCAAAATCGCCGGGTCTTTTTAGGGTTTCCTTAAATACATTCGCAACCGCTTTTAATAAAGCATCTCCCTGCTGATGCCCGTATTTATCGTTGTACTGTTTAAACTTGTCAAGATCGATTATCAAAATGCTGATAGGCAGCTGATCGCGTAAAGCCCTTCCCCATTCAGATTTTATCCGTTCTTCAAAATTGCGTCTGTTCGGAATGTCCGTCAATTGATCGATCATGCTTAACTGTTCAATCGTGCGCATTTGTTCGATTATTTTTAATCTGTTGCGTACTCTAAGCCTTACAATAGAAGCCGAAAAGGGTTTTCTAATATAATCAACTGCGCCTAACGCAAGTCCTTTTTCTTCGTTTATATCTTCTTTAAGCGACGTAAGAAAAATAACCGGAATCTCTTTTGTTGCTTCGCAGTTTTTAAGCTGCTCAAGCACTTCAAAGCCGTCCATATCAAGCATAAGAATATCAAGCAGAATAACGTCGGGACATAGTTTCTCCGCCAATTTAATTCCTTCCTTTCCGTTATCTGAGCAATGAAAGACATACTCTTCTTCTAGAATTTTTTTAAGCATTGCAATTATTGTTTCTTGATCATCAATAACCAGGATGCCGTATCTTCGTTTATACATTTTGCCCACCGTTACCTCAAACTGCCATTTCTGAAAGTTTTTTTGCGATTTCCTTTAAATCCATTCTATCAACATTTTCCCGCAGCCACTCTGTAAGACCGTCATCCGCTTCATATTGGTATTTTTCCAATTCCTCCATTGCGTTGTCTGTTGCGTCCATATCGAAATCTTTGCAGGCGATAAGAAGCCTCGCAAGCATTTTCGCTTCCGGCTTGTCTTTTTTTGGCTTTGGATTTTCTGCCGCAATTCGCGCAATAAATTGATCAATATCGCTTACCAATTTATTCGCCTGTTCTATAAATGCCGGATTATTCTTTTCTATAAAATCAAAATCCCTTGCGCTTGACGCTTTTTCAAGTTCAAAAGCGGAATTGCTCATCGGCTCTGCGCAAATATCAAGACTTGTTCCCTTAATACCATGAACCCTTACCCTGTAATTATATAAATTTTCTTCGTTTACATTTCCAATTGTTTCCAGCATTGAACGAACGCTTGCAGAATACGAGCGTAAAACTTTTATGTATGTTTTTTCATCATCGTTATATCTTTCCAATCCCTTTTCGATATCAAGCCCTTCTATTTCATAACTTGTAAGTTTCATATTATTTTTTTTCTCAGAAGGAGGATTAATAATTTCTGCATCTTTGCCGGAATTTAAAATTTCCTCTTCTTCGCTTTCTTCATCATCTGCTTCATAGTTATCGCGTTCGGATTCAAGCTTTTTAATAAGCGCAAGAAGGCTGTCCGTAAATCCTTGAGCAGAAGATTTGATAAGCTCGATATTTCTTTCCTTTCCGGCGATTTCTAATTTATACGCAGTATCGGAAAGTTCATTTTCCATGATGCTCTTTAAAGAACTTTTTATTCCATGAACGACAATCGTATATTTTCGCAGGCTTTCATCACTTCCAAAATTTTCCAGTTTATATAAATCGTTCAATATGTTAATCGTTTTGTTTGCGTCACGAATAAACGGATCAATAAGCATAGAATCAATTTTTGGTCTGCCTGCCTCTTTTTTGGACGATTCGCTTTTAATTTTTCGCGCGGCTTCTATAACATCAGGCGGCTGTTTATCGCGGACTAATTTATTTAAAACCGAGTTTAACTGGCGGATATCAATCGGTTTGGAGATAAAATCGTCAAAACCGTTTTGCAGGAACATATCAGACTGCCCCGCTACTGCGTTAGCTGTCAATGCGACAATCGGCTGTGAATAATTTAAATCGCGGATAATTTTTACAGCTTCTATACCGTCCATTTCAGGCATCATGTGATCCATAAAAATTACATCGTATTTTTCGCCGTTTTTAATCTTTTCTATCGCTTGCCGTCCGCTCATGGCTGTGTCAATTTTAAGCCTGTAAAGTTTCATAAGACCGACAGCGACATAAATGTTTGTTTCTACATCGTCAACAACAAGAACTTTTCCGTAAGGCATTGGATCGCGCGCAATCTGCCTTCTTTTCTTGTGCTTCATGTAACTCATTCTGAATTGACGAAGATTGTCCGCAACATCCTTACCAAGCATTTCATCGTCAACAATTTTTTGCGGCAGATAGACGTTAAATTCCGTACCTTTTCCTACCTCGCTTTCCACTTTCATTTTTCCGTCCATCAATTTGACAAGACGCTGGGTAATAGCAAGACCAAGCCCCGTACCTTCTACGGTAACATTGTTTTCATAATGGAAACGCGAATATTCATTAAACATTTCCGAAAGCTGTTTTTCTGTCATACCGTAACCGGTATCGCGAATGCTTAAAACAAGGGTTACTTCCTCCGCATTTTTATTTTCAAAATTGACAGATAACGTAATCTTTCCTTTATCGGTATACTTAAATGCGTTAGAGAGCAGATTATTTAAAATTTGTTTAATGCGAAGTTCGTCGCCGATTAATTTTGCAGGAATATTTTCGTTTATAATAAGTTCAAACTCAATCGGTTTGGATTCGATTCTCATCATGTTAAGATGAACAGAATCGTTTATCATGCTTGCGACTTTATATTGATTCGGCATTATGTCTAGTTTGCCGGCTTCAATTTTAGAGAAATCAAGTATATCGTTGATTATTCCCAAAAGAAGATCGCACGAATTGTAGATTTTTCCAAGTCCTTCTTCCATGTCTTTTGGCATGGTTTCATGCTGCATTAAAATTTCGGTTACGCCAAGAATTGCGTTCATCGGCGTGCGAATTTCATGGCTCATGTTCGCAAGGAACGACGACTTTGTCTGACTTGCAATTTCGGCGGCATCACGCGCAATGCGTCTTTCGTAACTTGATAATGCAAGCGCCATTAAATCTGCTAGCGAAGATGCAAAATTTTGTTCTTCTATTAGCCATTCGCGTTTTTCGGGATATTTTTCAGTGCATCTTTGCTCTACGCAGACAACTCCGAACAATTTGCCGCCGACTCTGATTGGAGCGTCAAGCGCGCCGCACATTTGATCATAGTAACCTTTAAATGCGTTCGAAATTAATTTACAGTCGTCTACATTATTCATTACAATTACGCGCTCGGTTTTTAACATATTCAAATATTCTTTGCGCGTGGATAAATCATAATTATCTTGAATAACATTTCTTTGGGTGCTGATATTATAATACGACATGCTTACTAATGAATTTTTTTCTTCCGAAAAGCTCCATATTCCAACGCAGCTTGAGCTTAAAGCCTGGCATCCTTCCTGAGCAATAACGTCCGCGGAAGCCTCCAGATACCCGTTGGAAATGGCGGGCGATTTAGTAATTCTTGCAAGCGCGTCGCTTAGTCTTTTAGCGTATTCATAACTGTACGCCATATTATCTTCCATTTTTTTACGCTCTGTAATGTTACGCGAAATTCCTAAAATGCCGATAACATTATTGTTCAGCATAAGAGGCATTTTGATTGTTTCATAAAAAGGTTTTACTCCGTCAAAACGCGGAATATATTCTTCGATTGTAACAGTCTGCCTTTCATTAATAACCTTGCGATCAAGTTTGGTAAACCCTTCAGCTTCAGCTTCCGTCACTCCCATTTCGACGTCGCATTTTCCCACAACGTCGTCTATGTCTTTGTTAAAATGCTCCAAAAACGCTTTATTGCAATGCAGGAAATTCAATTTAAGATTTTTTGTAAAAATTAAATCGGGAATCGAATCGAATAATGTGGTAAGCGTCGTTGTCTGCAATGCAAGTTCGTCTGTACGCTTATGAACAACTTCTTCTAGTATTTTTCCAGAGCGGTAAGTCCTCTTAAAAAAAACAGCGACAAGAGCAAGTATAATTAAAGACAGAGCAACTGCCGCAATCAGCCACGGCGTTCTTGCCTGCTCCAGCCTTAAACGGTAATCATAAGTTCTGTGCCGCCACCTTTCTGCAATCGTATCGGTATCTATTACTGTAAGAGTTTTATTTATAATGGAGCATAACAAATCATTGTTCTTATTAAAACCGAATGTAGAAGCAAAGCTATTGTTAAACATTACGTTTACTTTATAATCGGGAAGCTCCTGATAATTTGTCAGATTCAAAAGCGAGCTGTAACTGTTCATAACAAGATCAACCTCGGCTTTCCTTAAAGCGTCAAACGCATCCTGCTGATTGTCATACTCTTTTGTGTACGGATGATTTGGAAACCAATTATTAAAAAATTCGCTATGCGCGGTTCCTTTGGTTAGTCCGACTTTTTCCGAATAAATTCTATCCGGCGTAATGTTGCGGTAATCAACTCTTGATATAAGCACCGACCGTTCCGTCATTACAAGATTCTCGGGCCACAGAAAAAGTCCTTCGCGTTCGGGCGATCGAATCACTTCGGTAAGCATGTCAATTTCGCCCGATTCCAGCATCTGAAGCAAATCAAAAAAACGCACGTTGTTACCGTGAGCGACAACAAACTCAAGCCCTGTAAGAAGAGCAGCTTCTTTTAACACATCATGAGCTATGCCCTGCCATTCATGATAACGCTCGTTGTAATAGCTGACAGGGTAATAATCGAATTCGGATCCAAGCTGTATCACAGGATTTTGCTTAATAAACCCGATTTCTTCATCTGTTAGCTGCATAAGGAATTTCTTTTTATTATATTCTCTGTAGCCCTTTTCGTATAACTCGGATAAATAACTGCCTGCTCCGCCGTCAAGAGCTTTATGAAATACAGAGACTACCGGTTCAAAAGCGGGATTATTCGTAGAAAAAGAAATGGGAGAGTATACAAGCGGGAAAAAATCCGCCTTTTCAATATCGCCATGCTGAGGCACAAAAGGAAAGCCGAATAATTCTGTCAGCCATTCGCATAAAAAAACGGTATATCCGCTAATCTCCCCATTGGTGTTAAAAAACACATTTGAGTCCGGAATCATTCCGTAGACAAAGGAATTCTTTCCGCTTTGAACAAGCATGGTTTTAATATTTTCGATAGCTGCTATTTCTTCGTTTGATATACCGGGAACATCTCGAAAGGAAGAAAAGAGGACAGTGTCTTTGGGCATATTTTTTTCGCAGGCAAAAAAAAGAAACGGTAAAAGGAAAATGCATAAAATTGAAACGCCTGTCCCTCTGACTCCAGACACCTAAGAACCCCCATCTCCTGCCAGATACACTACCGTTATATTATACCATATTAATAAAAAAAGTGTCAAAGCATCAAAATATTATGATAAAACCTCCTTTTTTAATTCAATTAGCGTCCTTTTTGCCTTAGTAAAATCAAAATCTTCTATTTGATCGATAAGTTCCCTGCTTCCGGGAATCATCTGAAGACTGTCAATATAGGACAGGCTTTCGATATTTCTGCTTTCCAGCAAAAGCTCCAATTTCCCAAAAAGTTCGATGGCGGCATCCCTGTTCAGCAGCTTCTCGGCAATATTCAAAACTCTTTCGCGGACAAGAGGGGCAAGCTCATTTAATACCGTATTTAGTTCGATCTTCAGCGTTTCAAGCTGACGCGCCGTGACAAGGTTGATTCCGTCTTTAAGGAGTTCTTCCACTTCTTCGGCAGCTTTATACAGAACCGTTTTGCCAAGCTGACCTGAGTTACTTTTTAATGTATGCGTATACCTGTGCGCAAGTTTGATGTTATTTGCATTCAAGGCTTCGGTTATTTCGTTAAATCGAGCAAGGTTATCATGGACAAAATTATTTATCATTTTTTGACGAAGTTCGCTGTCGGCTTGCCCGCGCAGTAACGCATCTTCTTTTCTCCATGTTACGGGCTGGAAATATTTTGAAAGGCATCGCCACAATTCCTGCGACATAAAGGGCTTTCCGATACAATCGCTCATCCCTCTTGATAAATACAGTTCTCTGTCATTTGTCATGATATTAGCTGTCAATGCAACAATCGGGATTGATGCATCAAATTCCGATATTTTTCCCGCCGCTTCAAGACCGTCCATCACCGGCATATGAATGTCCATTAAAATTAAATCGTATTGTTTTAGACCCTTTCGCCTGCGGGTCATTACCATCTCTACGCCGAGTTTTCCGTTCTGCGCAATATCTGTCCTTAGACCGACACGCGCCAAATGTTCGCAAATCACCTGCTGATTCATATTGTTGTCTTCGCATAACAAAACCTCGCCTTCAAATGTTGGTTTTTCGATGTCTTCTAAAACGATTTTTTCGGGCAGCTTTTCGTCTTTATCGATATCGACAGCAAAAAAATCAAGCGTAAAGCTGAACCTGCTTCCGACTCCCTGCACGCTGTCAACTTCAAGCTTGCCTCCCATCATTTCGATTATGTTTCTTGTAATAGGAAGCCCAAGCCCCGAACCGCCGAACTTTCGCGTCGTGCCTGTCTCTCCTTGAATAAACGGTTCAAATATTTTATCAATATGCTTCTGCGAAATGCCGATGCCTGAATCCTTTACTTCAAAATTCATGGTCACGCTATTTTCGCTTATATCACGCACTTGGGCATGCATTTTAATCATTCCGTTATTTGTAAATTTAACGGCATTGGAAAGAAGATTCACAAGCGCTTGCCTTAACCTTGTTGGATCGCCGTAAAGCCTTTTTCCAACCGACGGCTCCGCGTAAAAATGCATTAATAACCCTTTTTCGATCGCCTTGGGCATGATTACTGTTCTGCATGCCGCAAACATTTCGTGAAGATCAAAGGGAATGTTTTCAAGTTCCATTTTTCCCGATTCAATTTTTGAAATATCGAGTATATCGTTGATTATCTGTAAAAGCCATTCCGAGTTTTTTAATATTTTTTGCAGATAATCTCTTGTTTTTGGCGGATTATCATTATCAAGCGCAAGTTCCGAAAATCCGATAATGCTGTTCATCGGCGTGCGTATCTCATGGCTCATGTTAGCCAAAAACGCAGTCTTTGAGCGGCTTGCGGCTTTTGCTTCTTCTGCCGTATCTTTTAAACTTATTGTAATATTGTGTCGCAGGTATGCGTTTCCGATTAACAGGCATCCCGATCGAAGAATTGCAACTTCGTTTTTTGTAAATATTCTTTCGCGGTGACAATCGTCAAATCCTACAAATCCCCAAAATTCTTCCTGCACAAATATCGGCGTTAAAAAGAACGATAAAATCTGCGCGGCTCTTAAATAATCTCTTGTAATAGGCGGCATATCACGCGCCATTCTGTTTATGCATTCTCCTTTTGACAGCGTTTCAATTATATCAGGAATAGACTTTTCATAAGACACATTGTTTATAAAATTGTTTTCTGTAAGCGGCGGAAAAATTCCATCCGACCACTCAAAAACCTGCGTGCCGCACATTTCTCCGTTATGAATCGTATTCTTCCATATATACACCCTGTTTGCATCAACTGCCCGCGCTATCATACCCATGCTATTAGTAAGATTGGTTTCAAATTCACTTATACTTGAATCGAGTAAAACAGAAGCCGCTTGATTTACAGTCTGCAAAAGCATATCGCGCTGCTCAATTTCTGTCATCATTTTTTTTAATTCATCTTCGATAATTGTATTATTTTCATCATTTTTGCCGAATTGTAACTTCATAATTCCTCCTAAAGGCAGATCACGCTGTTATACGATATTTTATATATTAAATAATCGCGGTAAATTATAGGAATGTCTAGGATTTTATTATGATTTAATGCAGCTAACAATAAAATTGAATATTAACAAATTTTCCCCGGCGGGGACAGCGCAGCCTGTGGCAAAACACTGGCGGAATTCGCCTGCGGAGCCATCCATCATCCAACACTTATAAAAATAATATTTATTAATATTTTTTATTTAAAAATTTAAATTTTAAAGATTACCGGATGATGGACTTTTATTACCTCTAAGAGGACGTTGTTGGTAAAAATGTCTCCTACGGCGAGGAAAGCCAGAATTGTTTTGCCACAGGCTGCGCTACCCCCGCCGGGGATATTTTTTAATGTTACATTTATTAATATTTGAATTATTAAATTATAAATTATAGACAAATAATTTATTTTATATTAAAATTAATTATGAAAAATACCTATAATAATATTTTAATATTCATAATAAAATGGTTGGTCATAATATATTAAATTTATATGGTAATTATTTAATTTCAAACTTTTTTCTTATTGAAACTCAAGGTGAATTATTTGAAATAAGAAAACATAAGGAGACTGTAGCTTATCCTGCAGGTAAATTCCAAAACAATATATCGGGAAGGGGATATGTAGAAAAAGAAATCACAAAAAATATTATTTATTATAATTACACGATTGATGGCAATAAATATGTAAATTCCAAAATTAGCAATGTATTGATAATACCAAATTTGGATTTAAATGTTGATGAAAATATAACAGTTCATTATAATGTTTTATTCCCTAAATATTCAATTTTATTCAAATGTAATATTTTATATTTTTTAATCAATTCTATCCCGATATTCCTCTTGATTATATTAATTTTTTATTTAAAAAAGAAAAATAATTAACATATGGGCATTACATGATAAATATGGATATAATTAACTTTATGAATAAAAAAATTAGGATTATGGATAAAAAAGAATGGAAATATATAATAATTTTAGCAGGAGCCATATTGATTATTTGTACTATGGTATAATAAAACATACTTTTATTTAAGTCAGCCGCTTTATTCTATGGAAATAGAATATAAAATTGGTAATAAAATCCATATACATATATGGGAAAGGTTGTTTCTGATAAACAATGTTTATTACGATCCCCCTGAAGATTCAAATGAGATATTCACAATTATTGAAAATATAATAAATAACAATACTAAAAAATCATAATAGCAGACTGCGGGCAGGCACGGCATGAATATTTATATATACTTAATAATTAACTGCTAGAACGCAGGTAAAAAGGTTTGCGGGTGTCTATGGTCTGCGTGAATAATGCCAGCTAGCGGCTGCGTTAATAAATGTCAGAGCCATTTAGCCCGCAAGCATTTTTACGTGCGCTCATACATATAATTTATTAAAATGTGGAATTAATTAGTGTGCCATACCTGCCCGCAGGTGCTGCTATTATTGCAATATGCTTTCCTTCAGTTTACCAAGCGTCACGACCGCGTTTTTGAAATCAAAATTCTCAATTTGATTTATAAGCTCTTCGCTGCCCGGTATCGATTGAAGATCATTTACAAATGAAAGAGATTCAATGTCGCTGTTTTCCAGCATTACTTCAAGTTCACCGATAATTTTTATAGCTGCGTCTTTGTCTTTTAGTTCCGTTGCGATATGACGTTCAATTTCTTTTACAAGCGGAGCAAGCTGTGAGAGCGCAGCTTTTAATTCGATTTCTAATGTTTCAAGCTGACTTGCTGTCATTTTGTTTTCTCCGTCTTTAAGACGGTCTTCCGCGTCTTTGGCGGCTTTTTGTAAAAGTGTTTTGTTAAGCTGCGCCGCATTACTTTTTAATGTATGAACAAGCCTGTGCGCAAGTTTTATATCTTTTGAATCCAGAGCATTTTTAATTTCGTCAAATTTATTTCTGTTGTCTTTAACAAAATTATTTATCATCTTTTGATGCAATTCGCTTTCCGCCATTTCTATTTGTGTCGCATTTTCTTTTTGCCAAGTGACAGGCTTAAAGTATTTTAAAAGACACCGCCACAGAACCTGCGATGTAAACGGTTTTCCGATGCAATCACTCATTCCTCTGGATGCGTATACCTCTCTGTCATTAGACATGATATTCGCAGTAAGAGCTACAATCGGAATCGTTGCGTCATAATCGAAAATTTTTGCGGCAGCTTCAAGTCCGTCCATTACGGGCATGTGTATATCCATAAAAATCAAATCGTATTGTTTTCCGCTTTTGCTTACTTTTGATTTAACCATTTCAACGCCAATCTGTCCGTTTTGCGCAATTTCCGTTTTAAAGCCGATACGCGCAAGATGTTCGCAGATAACCTGCTGATTCATGGCATTATCTTCGCATAACAGTATTTCGCCTTCGAATGTCGGTTTTTCGATATCGTCAAAAACGACTCGTTCTGTTTTATTTTCTTCTCCTTCCGAATCTGTCGCGTCAAATGTCAATTCAAAACAGAATTTGCTGCCAACGCCGGGAGCGCTGTCAACCTTAAGCTCTCCGCCCATCATTTCGATTATATTTTTTGTAATGGGAAGACCAAGCCCCGAACCGCCGAACATTCTTGTCGTGCCTGATTCTGCCTGCACAAACGGATCGAATATTTTTTCTAATTGATCTTTTGTAATTCCGATGCCGCTGTCTTTTATTTCAAAAAACATGGTAACGCTGTGTGCTTTTACTTCTTTTACAGCCGCCTGCATTTTTATCATTCCGCTGTTTGTAAATTTTACGGCGTTGGAAAGAAGATTAACAAGCGCCTGACGAAGCCTTGTCGGATCTCCGTGCAGTTTTTTTCCGACAGAAGGTTCCGCGTAAAAATGCATGGAAAGCCCTTTTTCTATCGCCTTTGGCATAATTACCGTTCTGCACGAAGCGAATAATTCATGAAGATCAAACTGAATGTTTTCCAATTCCATTTTTCCCGATTCAATTTTTGAAATGTCAAGAATGTCGTTTATAATCTGCAAAAGCCATTCTGAGTTTTTGATAATTTTTAACAGATAATCCCTTGTTTTAGGCGGATTATCTCCGTCAAGCGCAAGTTCGGAAAACCCGACAATGCTGTTCATCGGCGTACGTATTTCATGGCTCATGCTTGCTAAAAACACAGATTTTGAACGGTTGGCTTCTTTTGCCTCTTCCGCTGCATCCCTTAAATTTATAGTCATGCTGTGGCGCAAAAACGCGTTGCCTATTAATAGACAGCCCGAATGCAGAATACCCATTTCGTTATCGCTAAAATCTCTTTCGCAGTGACAATCATCAAAACCGACAAATCCCCAAAAATCATCCTGCAAAAAAATCGGAGACATAAATACCGATAACACCTGCGTATCTTCTAAAAACTTTTTTGTAACGGGAGTCATGTTACGCGTCATGCCGCTTATCCACTCCCCTTTTGACAAGTTTTCAAGCCACTGCGGCATAAACTCCCGGTATGAAATATTAGAAGTAAAATCTGAGTTTAATTTAAACGTTGAATTTTCCGTCCATTCATACAATTGCGTTGCGCATAATTCTCCTTTGTAAGAATTGTTTTTCCATATATACGCTCTGTCGGCGTCTACCGCCTTTGCCATCATTTCCATGCTGATGTAAAGGCTCTCCTCAAATTTTAAGACATCGGAATTAAAAAGAATTGATGCCGCCTGATTAACAGTTTGCAAAAGCATATCGCGGTGCTGTATCTGATCCAGCATCTTTTTTTTCGCGGTAGTTTGAAGATTGCGGTTTATCGCGCTGGAAATAATAAGCGCTCCGGAATGGAGAATTTCAATATCATCAAGAGATATAGGCACTTCGTTATGGCAATTATCAAAACTGATAAATCCCCAGAACTGACCATGCAAATGAACCGGAATGGAAAGTATCATCTTTACGCCGTTACTCGTCATAAGGTCTGCCTCGGCGCCTTTCATTTTGCTTACCTGTCCGTAGATATATTCGTTACGCGTAAACATTTCCAGCCACAAAGGCGCGTCATTTTCATAGCAAAGGTCTTTGCCTGAACGGACAGGAGATTCGCATTGCAGATTTTCATGGAGCCAGTCATACATCAGCTTATAGCAAAGTTTTCCGTCTTTTTCATAGTTACGCCAAATGTAAACGCGATCCAAATCCATGCAGTCTGCCAATAATTTTAAGCCCGACGGCATGGCAGCCGCAAATGCAGCGTCGTCTTCCACACCGAACAGCGTAGTCGCCATATTGTTTATCGCGTGCAAAACCTGCGCCTTCCTTTCCCTGTCCTTCATTGTCGATAAAAGTTTAGCGGAATTTTCGCCAAGACGCTGCCACGATTCGCGCGTCTCACGCGCAAGCGCTCCGATTTCGTCATCGCGCGTTATGCCGTAAATGTTATCACTGTTATGTTCCGATTCTGAAACGCTGACGGAAAGAAGACTTAACGGATCAAACACAAGCTTTTGAATTAAAACAGAACTTACCATTATATAAACAACAAAAGCAAGCAGAACAACAATTATTGGCGGCAGAAAATTAAAAATATTCAAAAGCGCGTTTGAATTATATAAAGTTACAGCCAGCCAATTCGTATTTGGAACGGGAGAAACCGACAAATATTGATAATCTGCGTTTGATAATTTGTAAACCTCCGGTTTGATGCGGCTTCCGTAATAAATTGTTTGGTCATTAAGATATGTATTGATGGCGGAAATAAAAACAGGATTCTGCTCAACATCAGAAATATGGCGCATATCAGAAGCGTCATATACCACAAGACTGCTTAACAAACTTTCGGCATTCGGCATAGAGCTGTCCATTTGAATAAGTCCTTTGTCATCGATAACAAATCCTAAAACATTTTGCGTGTCATATTCGCCGAAAAGATCTGTAAATACAATATTAAATGGAATACCGGCAGAAAAAACTCCGACAACTTCTCCGTCTTTTCTTACTTTATGATCGATCCAAATATAAACGTCTTCCAGACTTTTAACGGTATCAAGTTTTAAAATATATTCAAATCTTGAATCGAGAGCGTCAAAAAACCATCTGTCATGAGCGCTCCCTTCCGTTAAAATATGATACGGAACAAATTCTTCAAATTGAGCGTTTTTTTTAATTGAATACTCGTTTCTTGATTCGCTGACTGCAAAATACAATCCGTCTAATTTCTGCATATTCGCAAAGTGCATCATTCTGCGGTATGCCGCCAATTTTTTTACCTGATTTCCTTCATCTGCAAACCATTCTGCAATTTCTGGAGATGCCGCGGCATGCTGAACAAGCAGGATTTCTCCGCTAAGGTGCGCAGACAAAACGTCAACATTTTCCATTGTATAAAAACGCACATAATCCCTTGATGCGCTGTCTGCTATGTTGTAAACCAAAATCATACTTGCAATTGCCATAGAAAGCAAAATAAATACAATTAAAAGAGTGCTTCTGTTTCTAAAACGCCTTGCAAGCAGGTTTTTGTTTTTTTTGCCGCTGTCATTCATTAGTATTTTCCTTAACTATCAATTTAATAAAAAAGTAATTTCTTCGCGTTCTCTTCTTTTAAGCTCGTCCTCTTTTTCCCGCAAATCTCTTGTTAATCTGATTTGCCTGTCTACTTTATAATTTAGTTCTTTTGGATCAAACGGCTTAACGATAAAATCCGAAGCTCCAAGTTTTATCGCTTCGTTTACATTTCTAAAAGTGCCTTCCGTAGAAATTATTATTATTGGAATATCCTTATAATCAGGCAGCGCCCTTATGCTTCCGATTAATTCAAATCCGTTAATCACAGGCATTAAATAATCCATTAAAATCAAATCGGGTTTGTTGTTATGCAAAAAGTCAAGAACAACTTCGGATTTGGAAAGCAGTGAAACTTCGTACTTGTCATGAAGCGCATGATGTATCGTTCGCAGCATGCTTGCAATATCATCGATAACAAGAATGCTTGGAGTGGCCGAAACCCTTCCCGAAGACATTTTTGCCTTTGTCTTTGGATTAAATTGATTTTCTATGCTCTCAATTATTTTTTCGGCATTAAACGGTTTTAGCACATAATCAACCGCTCCAAGGCTTAGCCCTTTTACAACATCTTCCCTGTCGATATTGCTTGTCAAAAAAATTACGGGGATTTTTTCGTATTTTTCGTTTGCTTTTAATTCTTTTATTATTTCGTATCCGTCAACATCGGGCATATTTACATCCAAAAAAATCAAATCGGGGTCGATGTTTTCAAGGATTTTATACAAATGGGGAGCGGATTCCGCGAGATATACTTCGTATTTTTTGCCAAGTCCTTTTTTAAACGAAATTAAGCTGTAATTCATGTCATCAACATAAACGATTTTTCTGCGTCCACCGGAAATTGTAGATGCCGTTACATAATCATTTTTGGCCATTTGCTCATTCCCCCTTATTAAGCAATTCGTTTAGTTTTTCTGCGGTTTCTTCAAAATTTACAATGTCTATATTTCTCCTTAGCCATGCGACAAGTCCGTCATCTGCAACATACTTAAATTGTTCAATTTCCATCATTGCCTTGTCCGCCATATCCATATTATATTTTTTGCAGGCGGCAAGAAGTTTAAAAAGAAGTTCCTCGTCAGGTTTATCTTTTTCTGGTTTTGGATTTTCCGCTTCCAAAGAAGCGAGCATTTCTTCGATATCTATTACAATTTTATGCACAGTATCGGAAAACGCGGGATTATGTTCAATTATAAAATCAATATCACCCGATCCTGCGGCTTTTTCCAAAAGCTCGGCTTCTTTGGCAATTTTAGAAGCGGCGATATCATAACTTGTTCCCTTAATGCCATGCACTTTGATTTTATATTCATTAAGATTGCCGTTGTTAACATTTTGAATGACATTAAACGCCGCGTTGATGCTTATCGCATAAGCATTAAGCACGCGCAGATAAAATTCCGCGTCTCCTTCAAATCGTTTAAGCCCTTTTACAATATCCAACCCCTCAATTTCCCTGCTTAATAAAAGCGGTATTAAATAACCGGTATGCGAAATTTCGGAATCATTGTCTTTTTGGTTAATTTTCATTCGCGCAGAATCAAGTACTTCTTTGGATTGTTTGTCGCGGACAAATTTGTTCAGAATCGCGTTTAGCTGGCGAATATCAATCGGTTTGGAAATAAAATCGTCAAACCCGTTCTTTAAAAATATTTCAGCCTGTCCCGAGACCGCGTTAGCTGTAAGAGCGACAATAGGCGCTTTATAACCCATATCGCGGATACGCCTTGTAGTTTCGATGCCGTCCATGTCAGGCATCATGTGATCCATAAAAATCAAGTCGTATATTTCGCCGTCATTAATTTTTTCGATTGCGTCAAACCCGCTGGAGACAGTGCTAAGATTCAATTGATAAGGAGCCAAAAGACCCGTTGCAACATAGATATTCGCTTCCACATCGTCCACAACCAAAACTTTTCCGTAAGGCATGGGTTCGCGCGAAATCTGAACCCTTGTCATAAACGATCTTGACTGAGTGCGGAAGCGGCGAAGGTTTTCCGTCACTTCTTTGCCGATTCTTTCGCATTCGCATTTTCCCTGATGCAGACGCACTGTAAACACAGAGCCTTCATTGGGAACGCTTTCCACTTTAATATCCCCGCCCATTATTTGAATAAGTTTTCGCGTAATGTTCATGCCAAGACCCGTGCCTTCTGTTCCCCGGTTACGGTCTTCGTTAAAGCGCGTATATTCGTCAAAAAGTTTTTCCAATTGTTTGTCTGTCATTCCGTGACCCGTATCGCTCACAACGATAAGCAGATTCACTTCATCCTGTTTTTCGCTTTCTTCTGCGTTAATATAAAGTTTTACATATCCCTTTGACGTATACTTAAATGCGTTAGAAAGCAAATTGTTTAAAATCTGTTTGATGCGAAGCTCGTCTCCGATCATCTGCGAGGGCATGTATTCGTTTACATCAAGTTCAAACTCGATGGGCTTACTGCCGATTCGCATCATGTTCAATTGAGCAGCGTCGCTTACCAAACTTGCAATCTCATACTTGGCGGGCAAAAGTTCAAGTTTAGCCGCCTCAATTTTTGATAAATCTAAAATATCATTTATAATGCTTAGTAAAAGATCGCCTGATGAATAAATTTTTTCAAGTGCGTCTCTTATAGCTGGATCCAGCTTTTCATTCTGAAGCTGTATTTCGCTGATGCCCAATATCGCGTTCATCGGCGTTCGTATTTCATGGCTGACTGTGCTAAGGAATAAACTTTTCGCTTTGTTGGCATTTTCCGCCTCAACCTTTAATACTTCGATTTTGTCAAAAGGTTTCTTAATAAAAATGGACGCAATAAATGCAAAGACGACATTAAGCAAAATACTTACAAGAGCGACAACCATTAACCCCATATCAATATCTCTTACAGGGCTTTCCTTAAGAGGCGCGACAACGCAGATACTCCACCCTTCTTCGGAACCGGCAATCGGCCTGAACGAACTAACCCTTGGTTCGCCGTAGACTGTATAATGTCCTGTTCCGGTTTCTCCTTTGGTCATGCGCGTAACGGTAGCAGCCAGCTCTTTAAAAGTTGGATCGATTTTTGCGGCATCGATATAGTTAAACCGGTTTTGAAGCCAATTTTCGCGCGGATTGGAAATCGCATACCCTTGGGAATCGCTCATGTAAATATGACCGGTTTCCCAGATGATAAACGGAGAAAGGCGCTCCTTAAAATAATTTCCGCGAATCGTAATGATAAAAACCATGTTATGCGAAATCGGGGCTGATGCCGCAAGATAAAACACAACGCCGTTAATCGTCTGTACAGTAGAAGAAATCGCAATTTTTGAGCTGTCGATGCCGTCTTCGCGATTTTTTGCGGCAGCAAGAA